>Ga0155156_123_pt1 | contig 33446 bp, 40 predicted proteins | sample RifCSPhighO2_01_FD_106124 | JGI IMG/M metagenome (GOLD analysis project Ga0155156, IMG submission 106124) | Candidatus Roizmanbacteria bacterium RIFCSPHIGHO2_01_FULL_39_8
CTGGTTTGGAGATATCTGGAAAATGCTCTTTTTCAAGAAAGGATTTAACGGGAAGTTGATTCTGCTTTTTGGTATTCCCGGGATTATTGCCAGCTTTTGGGCAGCCCGATTGCCATTAACTCTGCCGGAAGAGTTATTACAACGCTCACTCGGCCTGTTTTTGGTTCTTTATGTTGCCATCCTGTGGCTTAAGCCAGACTGGAAGATGAAGCCTTCCAACAATAATGCTTTGCTGGGTGGGGCGCTCTCGGGCTTCTTCTCTGGGGTCTTTGGAGTGGGCGGGGCACTGAGGAGCACTTTCTTATCTGCTTATAACTTGCCTAAGTCTGTATTTCTATTTACCTCGGGGGTGATTGGATTGTTGATTGATAGCTCGCGGGTCACGCAGTACTTTATCAGTGGAATTCGTATTGAAGGATACTTACTTCTAACTCTGGTTGTGTGCGTTCCTATTTCGCTATTGGGGGCATATTTGGCTAAAAAGCTGATAGACAAGATTCCTCAAAGGTCCTTCCGTCTGTTTATCGCTGTAGCTTTATTCTTAGTAGGGTTACGATATTTATTCATTGCTTAGTAAAAAGGGGGGGAAATTATGAAAATTGGCATCATTTTAGAAACCAATTTGAATATCTTCAAGAAAACGATCAATATGTTCTTTGTACGGAGTTATTCCCAAGAGTTGAGGTACGGGGAGCAAGATTCGATTTAGATTCTTCTAACAAAATCTTTCGTAATATATTGAACACCGTGACACACATCACTGACGAAAACACATTCTTCGTATAGCATATGAATGTGAATTCATATAGTTGTTGCACCGCTAAAAAGCGAGTATCTAAGCAAGTCACTAGTTTATCTTCGTTGCTTAAACTCGTGGGCGAGGAAAGTCGACTCAAAATTCTTTGTATCTTACGACAGAATATATATTGCGTTTGCGAAATCGAAAAGCATGTTAATCTTTCCCAAAGTCTTATCTCTCATCACTTGAAAGATCTAAAGGAAGCCGGGTTAATCCAGGATGAGAAAAAACAACAAAGGGTCTACTACTTTCTAACCGAAAAGGGTAAAAATATTACCGAGTTATTATTTAGTATTAATTAAAAAAATAATGAAAATTCAAGTATTAGGCTCCGGTTGTGCAACTTGTCATAAATTGTTCGAAATTACTCAACAAGCAATCAAAGAGCTTCAATTAACTCATACTGTCGAATATGTAACCGGCGATAAAGGGACACAGAAAATAATTGAGCTTGGTTCGATGTCGAGCCCCGTACTTGCGATTAACGGTAAAATTGCCATGGTTGGATTTGTCCCAGACGTAGAGAAGATCAAGAAGCTTATTTTGGACAATCTCAACTAATCTATGGATATTTTTTTCCCTATTCAACGATTAGCTAATTGGATCACTTACAGCTTTTTACCATTGCAAGAATCCAACCATTTTGCGGAAAGTCTGAATTTTTTTATCTACGACACGATTAAAATCGTTGTCCTTCTCATAGTTGTCAACTACATAATGGCGGTATTCCGCTATTACTTGCCAGTTGAGAAAATAAGAAAGATACTCACTTCCCGCAATTGGTACGGACTTGATTACCTGTTAGCCGCCTTTTTTGGAGTGGTAACGCCTTTTTGCTCCTGTTCCTCAATTCCTCTTTTTATTGGCTTTGTGAGTGCGGGTATTCCATTAGGGGTAACCTTTGCCTTTCTGATTACTTCACCTCTAGTTAATGAGGCTTCGCTTGCTTTGTTTCCCGCTCTATTTGGCTGGCAAATAACCCTTATATATAACTTAATAGGTATTCTTGTTGGGGTTACTGGGGGTATGATCATACATAAATTAAATATGGAAAAGTATATCGAGCCATCTCTTTTGAAGTTTAAGTCGAAAGTAGATATTGCAGGGAAAAAGGAAAAAATTGCATTATCCAAACTTGTCACAATTTGGTGGGTTGAGGGCTGGCAGATAACAAAAAGTCTTATCCCATATGTTCTCCTTGGAATCGGAGTTGGAGCGATAATCCACGGTTTTATTCCCGCTAATTTTTTTGAACGCTATTTATCGAGCAGACAATGGTGGACTGTACCAGTTGCTACATTAGCTGGACTGCCCTTGTATGCAAATTCTGTTGGACTTATACCCATAATGGAAGTTCTGGTAGATAAAGGTGTATCTCTGGGCACGGCACTTGCTTTTATGACGGCGACCGTAACTCTCTCAATTCCCGAGGCACTCATCCTTAGAAAGGCTATGAAACTACCATTACTCATAACCTTTTTTGGTGTAACGACAGTTGGAATAATGATAATTGGGTACTTCTTTAATTTTATCTATAGGTAAATAGGTTGTATTTGAAAGGTTTAAAAAAGTTTAGATGTTCTGTAGACTAAATCCAAACTCTATTTTTCGGTCCTTTAAAGCGTTTACTAAGTAGAGCTTATTCATACATAGTTAGATAGGTTACTGGGTTAGATATCCCATTGTAGATAATCCATTTAATAAGCTCAGGCGGACAACCTTTAAAGTAATAGCGAAGTAATTTAGGGCCGACAACAGGATTTAAGAAGACTTTTCTCTCGAATTGTTCATCTAAGTTACGAGGAGACTCACTGCGATCTACTATAATAGGAAAGTCTTTATCTAAAAAAGGAATAACTCTTTCATCGCTATAATCAATCCCCCCTGCAATTTTCCCTATCGCATCGGTTCCCATAATCTCAACAAACTCCAACGGATCAAATTGGGCAAGCCGGAAACGCATAACTACTTCATCAAAAGCGATTACTGCCCGTCTCTGCACGTCGGCGAGAGACCCCGCTATTCTCACTTGAACATGTTGGCCCGAAACTTTTTTTAAGGTCCTAATATATGATTCATAATCAGGCAGAGTGTGAAAAGGTCCTTCATTTTTCACACCAAGCTTGTAGACGTCTGTATCAAATCCTATTACATGAGTTACGTCTGGACTACCCCAAAAAGCAGCGAGAGCTTTATAATGAGCAATTGAACTTATACGATAAAAATCAGCGGAAACAATCGAATAAATACCTCTTTGTTGCCACTGGCTTTCAAGGTGTTGCTTAATGGCATCCTCATTTGCTGTATTAGCCAAAATAGGCCTTCCCCCAAGCTCTTGAACAGCTCGGTTAGCCACGTCTATTTTAGTCGTATTTCTGCTTGCAATCCCAATTTGCAGCCCTGGAGGCATCTGCCAACCTTGTGGAACAGCAGAGAACTCAGGAATTGACCACAATTTTTCTAGCGGATTCCCTGATAGAAAAGTTGGATTTTCAGGGGTTTGTATGAGGTCTTGCATGGTTCAAAAAAGAATGATGGTATTATACCATTGAGCAGAGAATAGCTTGATAAACCTTATCCAGAAAACTTCAGAGGTTATCTAAATTTTATTTGTTACAATTTTTGTATAATTCAATTTAATAAATTAGATACTTTATTAAAAAAGGGAATAGATAGATTATGACAACAATAACCAAGAAGACTACGAATAAACCCACTGGATTCTCCGATGATGAGCGAACGGCGATGAAGGAGCGTGCCAAAGAATTGATGGCAGAGGCACGGTCAAGCAAAAACAAAGCTCAAGGCGAAAGAGACGTTCTCGAAGCAATCGTAAAGATGCCGGAGCCGGATCGCGCCATCGGCAAGCGGCTCCATGCGATTATCAAAGCCAACGCGCCGACCCTTTCTCCGAAAACCTGGTATGGGATGCCTGCGTATGCGAATAAGGACGGTAAGGTTGTTTGTTTCTTTCAAGCAGCGAGTAAATTTAAATACAGATATGCTACGCTTGGCTTCCAAGAAGATGCGAATCTTGATGAAGGGAGTATGTGGCCAACTTCGTTTGCGCTGACGAAGTTGACTCCCAGTGAAGAGGCGAAGATAGCTGTGCTTGTGAAAAAAGCAGTAAAGTGACAGCCGAACACCATATATGAAAATCTTCCGGTTTAGTCCGATAAAAGATAAAAGTGAATTATTCAAAGCAATCCAATACATTCACTTTGAATCACATAGACTCTGTAGACAAAATTTAGGTTATCTCTTACCTGTTGCAGGAAATATCGGTGTTTTCTGTCATTATGGAGACGAGTTTGAACAGTTGATCAAAATAAGAAAAGAGCTAACCGATCTTTCAGACAATTGGAACGAGAAATATTTCCGTCTTTATAAGTCAATTGTCATCCCTGCTAAAGACGACATACCAGAGACAACGTATACGTATCTGTATATCCGCAAACCTGATCCAAATAACAGTCATGTCGGCGATGTAGACTTTTACCTTGAACCCGACAAATACAAAGAATTAAAAGAGTCCTTATTATCCGGAAAAATAATAAAGGGGGTAAAGATATTCGAAAGATCCGATCTTGATCTTGTCAGGCTACATGATCCGAATAGTGACGTAAGTGCTTTCGTCGGTAAAAAGACAATGCTCCAGAATGTAAAAGAAAAACACATTTAGAAAAGAAGAGTCCGTTGAGGTTTTAACTCAGAACATGATCCCCTCTCCATTTACTTACACTTCTAATAAACCTATAGTATAATATTCGGGTGAGAGAGAATCCAAATAGAAGCATTGCTGAGGCACAATTTCTGAAAGACCAATTTAATAATCTAGTGGAACAGGTGCAAGCGGATGTTTTACGCTACGCAGAAAGAGTAACCGGATCGGTTGATCTGGCCAATGAACTGTATATGATAACGTGGTGGGATGTTTTAGGAAGATTTCCCAATATTAGAAGAAAAGAGCGTATCCCATTTAAAGTATATTTTCAACGAGCCTTGAGGAGTAATTTTTTTGACTTTCAAGAAAGATCAAGGAGAACATTGAGTCTTGATCCACTTGGTGATGTCAAGGATGAAAGGGCAATTGCGATGGGTGAAACCCACGATCTAAACGAAGACCTGTACCGTGCATTGTATGGATTAGATCCACCATTAAGACAAGTTATATTATTGCAAAGCGAGGGATATAAGGAAAAAGAGTCGGCTGAATTAATGGGAATTTCACCCGCTTACTTTAAAGAGTTGTTAGCTGAAGCTCGTTTTTTATTGCAGCAAGAGATTTTTAGGGAAGAACTGACTGATCCAAAAGAAGCCAAACAAGAAGAATATGTAACAATAGAAGAAATCGCACAGAGATTACATTGGACATGGACCTCAACCGCAACACAACTTACTGCCTACAAAGACCAGGCAAGAAATGAGGGGGGAAGAACAATTATGGGAAGAATTCTTTTCCCGGTAAGCATATTGGAGCAACTTCAGAAAATACCTGAAGTCACTGTCCCTGCTTCGGACTGGTTGACCATTACTCAATTAACTCAATTGTTAGGAGTAGATTATAGATGGGTCGTAAGAAGACTATTTAAACTAACTTTTAAGGGTGAACTTAGAGTCGGTACCTTTCATAGAGTGGCAGTTCATTACCCGCCACAAAGTTTAGACGAATTAATGATAGAGCGCGATCGTGTTATTACACCTCCTAATCCAGAAATTGAGCACACGATATCAGACCTAGCAATATTGACAAAAAGACATCCGCATTGGGTAGAAAAAAGACTCATTGAACATGGTATTGCACCAAAATACAGAAGACATTTTTCGGGAAACATATTTGCTTACTATGATCATTCTGTACTAGTAACTTTAATGAATGAGAGCTTAAAATATCCACTACTTGGAGATTATTTGACTATCCCTATGTTAACTAAAGCAACGGGTATGGATAGAGAGTGGGTGATTAAAAAACTACATGAACTTGGAATAACCGGTGAACAGAGAGAGCATCCTGCTTTTCACCGAAGAGTTTATACTAGTTATCCACCTTCTACACTAAATAACCTCATTTCTTTAGCAGGAGACTATAAGAAAGCAGAAGATGGATGGTTAACTCTAACGGCCTTAGAAACAAAAGTGGGAAAATCCAGTAGATGGATATTAAAAAGACTCGGAGAAATAAATGTAACCACTATTATGCAAAGAGATTCAAGGGGAGCGTTGCGAATACACTATCCTCCTGCAGTTCTGCACGAATTATTGCAAGCAAAACAAATGGAAGAAGATAGAAAGCATGCAAAAAAGTGGTATGAGTGAGTGTTTACATACTTTATTTCAACCTTCCTCTTCCTAAAACATGTTAACTAAGGGGGAACACTTCGTCGAGCTCAGTGCAAGCCAATCATTATTTACAATAATCGCTTGATTTGCCACTCTGATAATCTGAGGATGGAAGAGCTAAAACTTTTGTTTTATCTTCAGATGAAATCCAATCAAACCAACAAACTGCATAATGTTCAATTTCGTAAGTATGTTTGGCGACCCAAGCAGGATCTTTTGAGGATTCGTTCTTTTGCCTATAATCATATACTCCCCAGTCTACAAAAGTATTAAGGCCTCCCAAAGCACTCGGACCTCCCTTGGTCAAACCAACCGCAGTGGCAATAATTTCTCCTTGCTTCACTTTTATCGGTGGATATACTTCCGTGGTTCTTGAATCCAATCCTTTAGGTAGGGGAAATTTATCGGCGATGGCTTGGAATTTTGGCGTTAGGGTAAGCAAGTGACCAAAGCGGTACCTAATTCCACAGGGATGGGTAAAATCAAAAGTATATTGAATTTCGCCGTCCACCGGATATCGAGCTCCGGCAATTACTTCAGCATCATAAGGAGCCACTACCTTGATCTCATCAGGATGAGAATTATCAAATCTAAAGCCCCCATGCGCTTTATATTCTCCACCTCTATATTGTCCGGGATAAAGAATTGATGTAACCCTATTTATATCTACCGGCATCTGGAAAACAAACGGACTTGGGCAAGATTCATATGATTTTGTAAATTGCTTGATTTGCCCCATCGGCAATATCTTTTCCGGATCCCGGATAAGTGCAGCAATAATAAATAACAAAAAACCCGTTACAATAACAAGTAAAATTTTCCTCATACTTAAATTTATTATATTTTAGTTATGCGATGCAAATGCAGTGATATTTATTATTTAACTGGATCGTTCGTAGAGAGAATGTTTCACCTCATCATAAAAGGCGGCAGCAGAAGATGTGCATCCTGTCGTTTTTGAAAGATCGCGAGGATTTGGGGGCTACACCCTTTGTATCCCAAAATATCGATACTTTTATCTCTTCGAGAAAGAAACTTCATGAGGCTATTATACTCCTTTTAGGCGCTTACGATCTGTTCCCAGGAAAAGTGATTGCGGCCAAAATGCCCATAGCAGGAGGTGTCCCTATAGATCGGTCTTCGCAAATCAAGCTTCTCCAAAATTCCTGCCACTGAGGTATCAAGTATCTTATTCACGAAGTCTTTTATTACTTTGTTTGACTTTTTTGCAGTTCCAAATGTCTCGACATCCTGCATGATCGGCTTTTTTGCACCGATGAAATAGGCTAAGCGTACTTCTGCCTTGTCTGCAAGCTTGTGTGCGACGATGTTTTTGGCCAAAAAGCGTGCCGCGTAAGCGCCGGACCGATCGACTTTGGTCGGGTCTTTGCCGCTAAAAGCTCCTCCACCCACTCGTGCGTAGCCACCATAGGTGTCAACAATTATTTTTCGCCCCGTCACACCGGTATCAGAGGCCGGCCCGCCAAAATGCCAGATTCCGGTCCCATTTACGATCACGTCTTTCGTTTCTATCGCAAATCCATATGATTTCAGCACCGGTTTAATTATTTTTTTATAGACATCGCTCTTTACTTGCTTCAGATGGACCGATTCTTTATGCGGAACAGCAATCACCACTGTCTGAACTTTGTAAGGTTTTCCGTTTTTATACTCCACGGTAACCTGGGTTTTTCCATCCGGTCGAAGATAAGATAAGATGTTTTTCTCCCTCACTTGATCTATCTTTTGAGCCAAAGTGTGAGCGATACTTATAGCGATCGGCATCAGGGTATCGGTATCCCGACAAGCAAAGCCAAACATCATTCCCTGGTCTCCCGCTCCCGCAACATCTACACCCGCTGCAATCTCTCTCGACTGGGCATGGACATAAATATCTATGGGAGATCGGAAAGAAAAGTTTAATTCTTTGCTTGTATAGCCGAGCGCCTTGATTTCATTTCGGGCCACTTTGTCAAAATCTATCTTGTATCGTGAGGTTATTTCACCCGCTAGTGTCATCTGGTTGTAAGTAACAAGCGTTTCGATAGCTACTCTCCCGTACGGATCTTTTGCAAGAACGTTATCCACGATAGCATCGCTTACTCGATCACAAATTTTGTCTGGATGACCTGCACAGACCGATTCTGAGGTAAACGTATATGAGTTGGACATAAAAAAACCTCTCTTATCCGAGAGGTAAAATTATAATTTGTCCGACGTGACGTCGGACCACATCTTCCTCTCGGAAATGGCACCGTATTATTCGGTTGCTGGTCCGATGTTACATCGGACACTCTTGATGTTTCCAATTACTATATATCTTTTGTTTCTTCATTGCAAGGGGAGAGATCACCATGTGCATAGAATCAAAAAGGTAAAGTGAGATGGTCCTCTGATTTTCCCGAATCTTCGCTATACTTTTTCCAGTCAACTTTAATAGATATCTTGCCTTTTTCGTTCAAATAGGCTACTTCGCCGGTTTGCGCTCCATGTTCAAAAAGCTCTTTCGTAAGCATGACATCATCCATACAATATTGTCTTAGTTCATCTAGTTTTCCCTCTTTGTAAAGATCTATCGCCATCAACCCATGCCCGGTTTTCTTTTTCCCGAGCGTCGCATACAAAAGATCGTTGAGCGCCAGTCTTCTTCCGATTTTATTTCTGATATCGTCGAGCAGATCGAAGGTCGAAAGCATTTCGAGCTTCCCCGGATAATACCCCTGGAGAACGGGTAAGTCAAAATTAATGACATTAAAACCGATGATATAGGATGAGCTCTCCAAAATGGGGAATAACTTATTCAAGTCCTTTTCACCAAAAGCTTTACATTGCTTGTCCTTGTAGTCGTATACGCCAACCACGGTCACCCCCAGCTTCTTATGTTCGGAAAAATCGCGAAAGGTATGCTTAGTTTCGAGGTCCAAAACAATCGGAAATTTTTTCATAGTAGTTCGTATTATTTCAGTTGGATCTTTTATTCGTAGGGAGTTCCTTGAAAATTTCAAGCTCGAGCAATTGAGGCAAATTCGTTTTAAGCTCTGATTTTATATTGACTTTGTTGAGTTGATTCTGAAATTGTTGATACAAATCATCGAATATCCTAAAAAAAACTTCTTTCTGGTTGGCATTAATATACCTAAATTCTTTGTGAAATGTCTCATCCAGCTTTCCCAGACTCCATAGCGTTTCAATAAGGTGTGTATTATTGAGCTGCAAAAAAGAAACATCACCCGCGATTGGCTTCACTTTGAATTTCATCATCCGTACTTCGCTTACCATATCTTGAATGGGAGGTTTGGCAGCAAGGATCTTTTTTAAGCGATTAAAAATTTCCAGAACGTCTTTTTTATTTTTTCTGATCATATTCGTGTGCCACTCTCGGCGTGATTTTGTTATCGCTCCTGCGTGATATAATGTATAAATGGTCAAACAAAAAATAATTCAGGACCAAATCCTGGCAATGAAACAAAGAGACCAGAATAAAGTCACAACGCTACGATATATTCTAGCACAATTGAAGAACAAAGAGATCGACAAAAAAGGTGAACTTTCGGATGAAGAAGAATTAGTCATTCTAAGAAAAATCGGTAAGGAGTTAAAAGAGTCAATTGACGCCTTCAGAAAGGGAAAAAGGGAGGATTTAATCGCTCAGTACGAATCACAGTTGAAATTATTGGGAACATATCTTCCTCAGGAAATATCAGACGAAGAGTTAAAAAAAGAAATTGGAAAAATTATTTTAGATAATAAAGAATTATATGACAAGAATCCCAAAGTAATCATAGGAATAGCCATGAAACAACTAAAAAATAAAGCCGACCCCACCCGCATCCTCAAATTACTTCGAACTAGCGAACTAACTAATAACGAATAACGATCTTTGCTATACTTTTACTATGAGACTGATTAGGAAGATATTTTTTATATTGCTTATTTTATTTTTTTTCTCTTCTTTAACAAAGAATCTTTTAGATTTTGGAAAAAAACTTGCTTTCTATGAGGATTTTAAAAATAGTTACGAAAAAGAAAAAAAAAGGAACTCTGAGCTACAGACAGAGTATCTGAAAAAAAAAGATCCGAACGAAGTTGAAAAAACAATCAGAAATAAACTCAATCTTCTTAAACCAAATGAAGTGGCAATTATCCTCAAACAGCCAACGCCCATCCCAACCATCCTTACTCCAACCCCTCTTCCCAACTACCAACAATGGTGGAATGTGTTTTTTAGCCAATGACAAGGCCATAAATGCAACCGAGCCGGTTGCAGAAAGGCTTACAGTACAATCTAATATTCATCATTTCTAATTGAAAAAGAATTGGATAAAAAGTATAATATGCACAATATACGGGGTAGTGTACGGTTGCACAGGAGGCTCAAATATGGGCTCATTTCGAAGTAATTCGAGACTAGAAAATTCGGCTGTATCGGTGGAATCCTTCGAGTCGGAGGGCAATACCGAGGAAACCTTAACATGAGGTTTAAGGGATCCGTAGAGACTATACGCCGAATCCCGATTAAATCGGGAAAGATATAGTCCGACACTCTTGGTAACAAGAGAAACCGGTAGCATAATCTCCTAGACCGTGGTTCAACTCCCGGCCCCGTAACATAGGTAGTAAAGAAATGCTATACTATTCTTCATGACCAACTTCCTCATTTCGATAGTCATTCCCGTCTACAACGAAGAGCAAAACATCCAACCACTCCTTAAAACACTTATTCCTATCCTCAAACCATATCAATATGAAATTATTTTTGTCGATGACGGGTCTAAAGATCAGACTATTCCGCTCATAAAACAAGAGGCTAAAAAATCTCAAAGCGTCAAACTCCTTAGCTTCCAGCGCAATTTCGGCCATCAGATGGCCCTCACCGCAGGCTACCACTTTGCTAAAGGTGCTTGTACGATTACTCTTGATGCAGACCTTCAGGATCCACCTGATATTATTCCCAAAATGATCGAGAGGTGGGAAAAGGGGGCAAAAATTGTCTACGCAAAGCGAACAAAAAGAGATTCCGACAGTTTCTTTAAAAAATTGACTGCCCAGGCATTTTATCGTTTCATCAATTTCCTCTCCGACACACAGATCCCAGATGACGTCGGTGATTTTCGCTTGCTTGATCGTGAAGTCGTAGACTTTCTCAAAGGACTTCCGGAACAGTCCCGCTTCTTACGCGGTCTTGTAGCCTGGTCTGGATTCCCCGCCTCTTATGTTACTTTTGAAAGACAGAAAAGGCACGCCGGTGAAACCCACTATCCCTTCTCCAAAATGCTCAACTTTGCACTAGAGGGCATTGCCTCATTTTCAGTAAAACCTCTTCGGCTTTCCATCTATTTGGGGTTTATTGCATCGGCCCTAAGTATTTTGGTGATCGCTTTTAAATCAGTACAGCATTTTATTTTCCACCAAGGTGATTGGCTACCGGGCTGGGCCTCACTTTTTTTCTCCATCGTTTTCCTGGGGGGGATTCAGCTTATTACCATAGGTATTATTGGTGAGTATGTAGGCAAAATATATAAAGAAGTACAAAAACGGCCACAGTTTTTGATAAAAGAGAAAATTAATCTTTAGCTATTTGCTAATTAGCTCTTTGCTTTTTAGTTTTTCTCATAGCTAACCATTTAATAATCTAAAAGCTAATATTGTGAAAATAGTTGGTTCCATCTTTATCGCTTTCGGGCTTGCTCTCATGGTCTTTCTTCTTTTCATGTATATGGGGGATAGAGATAAGATGGTATCTCCTATTCCTGAGGAAAGAGGCGTGAAGGTGATTTTTGTTACCCCCGCAAAATAGTGCAAAGTGCAAAAATCAAAGATCAAAGCTTGGCTCAAAAATTAAATCCTATAAAACTTTAGCTTTGAACTCGTTTTTGACATTTGAAGTTTGATCTTTGAACTCTTATGGACCTGGTATCTCCAACTTAAACAACTTACAGCTGCTTCCGAATCCTCCCAAGAAAAGAACGCAGATGATATTGAGGATAAGATAGGCGCTCACGAAGAGAATGAGACCTAGGATTGCAAATTTAAGTGTCCCCTGGGCTTTTTTTACCCCTTCCGGATTGCCAAGTGAAGTGAGGTAGCGAAATGCGCCGACGACGAACATGATGAATAATACAAGAACAAAAAGAGCCGAAGACATAAAAAGAATATTTCCAAAAACTACTTCGAGACATTTTAGGGTTGGCACTTCTACCCCCCCAACGTCAACTAAACAACCCGAAGTTGCCCAATCTCTCACCTGAGCATTGACGACAAAATTATACATAAGGAAATATATGAAAGATTACCAAAATGGAGAAGTTATAGCAAGTTCGGTAAGGTAAGTGGGCAGGATATACCAAAGCATACAGCCTTTTTAAAAATGATTTGTTCAAAAACAACGATGATTGAAAGCACCGCAACAATAATAATAATTCCTAGTATTGCGGCAGTGATCTTGTCTCTTGCCTTATCAACACTCTCTTTGTTACCACCTGAGGTGACCCAGGCCATAGCTCCCAAGAGAAGAAACATCAAAGCGAGTAATCCGGCAAGGACGAAAAAACCTCTAACCGCAAAAGTGAGAAAGGTACTCATCGTTGGGATTACAAAGCCAAGACCACCAGCGGTTACTGGACCGGTATTCACCCGAACAACCGTAGAAGGATCTGCACAGGCATTGCCTACCGCTTGACCGATTGCTGCACATGTAGCCGGGTCGCCTGGTGCAGCGAGAGTCTGTGCCCATTTAAATGTTTGAGTAGCAGCGTCAAGTTTACATTCACAAACAGCGTAAACTGGTCGAATTATTTTATCTAAAATTGCTTGTAACATATTATCTTAAGGACCTGACTTTTGTAATAGATTAGGTAATACAAGATCACACGATATTCCAAAACAAAGCTTTCCTTTGAATACCACTTGTTCTAATGTTACCATAATTGCCAAGACTGCTACAATGAGGACTACTCCCAAAATTGCAGCGGTAATCTTGTCTCTTGCCTTATCTACACTTTCTTTATTTCCACCTGAGGTGACCCATCCCATAGCTCCCAAAAGAAGAAACATCAAAGCGAGTAACCCGGCAAGGACAAAAAAGCCTCGGATTGCAAAAGTGAGGAAGGTGCTAAAACTTGGAATAGTGAAACCCAGTTCTGAATCACTTATCTGAATTTGATCCGTGGGAACAGGAGTAGAAGAGGGAACCTGGGCCAAAACTGACTTTACTAAAAAAGAGTTTATAAATTGGAAGATTTTAGCAACCATATATTTCTTACAAAAAAGAATACTCAATACAATATGCTTTGTCAAGCCCCATTTGATTACTCTTCTTTGAGACGATACTGTAGAGCTTCAGAAACAAACACTGCTTCAATTTTATTTCTATCGTTTAAGTCGGCGATAGTCTGAGCAACCTTTATTATTTTGAAATAAGACCGCGCCGAAAGTGAAAGTCGCGATATGGCCTGCTTTAAAAAATCGATCGCTTCTTTCGAGAACTGACAGTATTTTTTGATCTGAGATGAGCTCATTTCACCATTGGTCTTCACAGAAGAATTTTTAAACCTCGTTTGCTGTCTTTGCCGAGCCACCTCTACCCGCTCTCGAACTTTTGCACTCGGTTCCGATTCTTTGTACAGATTTAGGCTTTCTTCCCGTACCGGAGGAACATCTACATGTAAATCAATACGATCAAGAAGTGGCCCAGATAATCTTTTGCGATATTTTAAAATTCCTCCGGGTAAACAATGACAAGGTTTTTTGGGATTTCCCAAGTTGCCACAAGGGCACGGGTTCGAGGCCGCAAGAAGCAAAAAACGAGAAGGAAACGTAAGACTTCCTGAAGCCCTCGATATCGAAACTTTTCCATCCTCCAAAGGTTGGCGCAAAGCCTCCAACACCGATCGGGAGAATTCGGGCAACTCGTCCAAAAATAGCACTCCCCGATGAGCCAAAGAAATCTCGCCAGGTTTAGGAATCGTTCCCCCACCGATGAGCCCTATCCGCGAAGTTGTGTGGTGAGGTGAGCGGAAAGGTCTCGCAGTCATAAAAAATGTATCTTCCAGTAATCCTGAAACTGAATAAATTTTTGAGACCTCGAGCATTTCATCTCGATCCATCCGAGGGAGAACCGAGGGAAAGGCCCGAGATAACATAGTTTTGCCCGCTCCGGGAGGACCTTTAAGAAGGAGGTTGTGAAATCCGCTTGCCGCAATCTCAAGGGCCCGCTTGGCCTGGATCTGCCCTTTAATTTCGGAAAAATCAAATTCATATGTGCTTTCTTTAGCAAGGTGTTCCCAACTCAATTTTATTTGTTGAGCAATTTCTTTGTATCCGTTGAGGTGTAAGATCAGATCAGAAAGATTTTCTACCGGATAGATATGCAGACCATCTACTAGACTTGCTTCTTTCGCACTTTCCAAAGGGATATAGAGATCCTTATATTTCAATTTTTTTGCCAAAAGGGCTATCGAAATAACTCCGGGAACCCGCCGAACCTTTCCTTCCAAAGAAAGCTCTCCTAAAAATAGACTTTTTGTCAAATGTTCTTTTTGTACAGATCCTGATGCTGCTAAAATTCCTATCGCGATCGGGAGATCAAAGCGTGACCCTTCTTTAGGGATATCTGCCGGAGCAAGATTGATCGTAAGCCGGGAATCCGGCATCTCAAACCCGACATTCTCGATCGCTGCCCTTACTCTATCTTTCGCTTCGTCTATTGACTTGCTGGGAAGGCCGACGATACTAAAAGTGGGGAAACCCTTTCCTGCCACGTCTACCTCCACCTCAATAAGTACACCATCCAAACCAATTGTGGTACCGGAACATACTTTAGCCAACACGTAATCAATGTAGAATTTACCTCTGGAAGAAGTCAATGGACTATAAGCGACAAAAGGAGAAGTTTTACCTATTAGAAGAAGTCTTTTCTTTCATTTCCAAATGCTTGAACCAGCTACGTTTGAGAAGGATTGCAATGACGGCATAGACTCCGATATCGATCCATGAATCTTCTATGGATTCATTCACCGGTTTCTTGCCGTTCATGAGAAGATTTTTAATTCTATTGAATTTTTCCGAGATGCGAAAGGCTATCCCCAACTCCCCCATATCCAAAATGTTGCCTTTTCCGTAATCTTTATGTTTTTTCTTAAAAGTCTCAACCATCTTGCGACATACTTCTTCAAAGGCCTCATCAAGATATTTCGGTGATTTCATTGAATCGATTATACAAACAATTAAACGGCTTGTCATGCTGAATTTATTTCAGTATCTGGCTTTAGAATCGGATCCTGAAACAAGTTCAGGATGACTATCATTTTGATCTACTATGTCATACATCGTTCTCTTGACTCAAAATTAAAATGAGTATAGAATTCATCCCCAGTATGTTGCATCGACTCATTAGAAAATTCCGAATTTCTCATTAACAGTTCCCCCACCAGGGGGATTTTTTTAATATGCCAGTAGATCTAAAAGAACTGTCAAAAAGAACATTAGAACAGGCTCCTATAACCTATAAAACTTATGGGACTGGAAAAGTTGAAATTGCACATTTACAAGGTAAACGTTTTGATGTTCTCCCTTTTTTAAAGGATCCAGATTACTATAAAGGAACGGGTGCCAGTCCTTATGTAGATTATTTGGTAAATTTCGGAGATACTTTTGCCGGACTAATTGGCGAATATGATGGACAATATGGGACTTGGGGGAAACCAGAAGATTTAGCACAGGATGGAATAATTGTACTTCAGTACTTCGTTGAGGAGGCATCGGACATTATAAGAAGAATCGACGAACACTCTGCAAAAGGGCTTTATAATGACCAAGGATGGCAACAGAATTACTACGAAATGGCTAAATTTGCATATTCTCTTTTACGCAAATATGAAGAGCAATTTCGAATTGGACCAATACAAAGACCAGTTGCTTTGGAAAGAGCTGGTCTTGTGAGTGACAGGTTAGCAATGAATCTTCAAAAAGATGCAAGAATAAAGAACGAAACTCGAGTAATTACAAAAAGGGTACATTTAGTTGGTGAGGAACAAGGAGAAGTTGCCACTTCAGTCATATGGCGTGATGTGAATCAACTCCACATTCTTAACGGACAACTTATAGATGTGGTAGATTTTGTTAATCCAGCTTCAGGTGCATCTACAGCTGGAGTGATTCTTGCTGCAGGACAGGAAGGTGTTCGTCCTTCACATGTAGTTCATCGTTCAGTCAGTGCAACTCGTCAGGGAATCATGTTTAATAGAATGGCTTTGAATTATTTAGGGATTGGTTCTTCTTTTATCACAGTTGGAGAAACAGGCCGTATGTCTACAAAATTCTACTTAGAATCCCCAGGAGTAGGTGATGCTGGTGAAGCTTTAAGAAATTTTCAACCAAAGTGGGTCAAATAACTTAAGAATTATTTTCTAGCGCGAGAAAAGTATATTTGTATTCCCTATTTCTTGATTCTTTTTTAAAGACTACTTTTCTAAATTCTGAATAATCGGGAAAAAAGGTATCCGCGTCAAATTTTCCCTTTACAATTGTCAGATATAATTTGTCCGCATATTTGATTCCCTCTTTATAAATCTGTCCCCCTCCTATAATAAATATTTCGCCTTGAGTTTCCTTCTTTTTTCCTTGCTCTAGAGCCTCTTCCATAGAATTTACCACATAAAACTCAACTAATTGATCAATTGAGTTCTGAGGGAATGGGGGTTTATATTTTTTATCTCTGGTAATTATAATGTTTACTCTCTTTGGTAAAAGCCTTCCAATTGACTCTAAGGTTTTTCTTCCCATAATAACAACGTGGCCTTTGGTTAATTCCCGGAAAAGCTTCATATCCTCGGGAATATCCCATAGAAGCTTATTATTTTTTCCCAGTTCCCTATTTTCGCCAATTGCCGCAATCATACTAATTTTTATCATAGTGCTATTTTTTGCTTTTTTGAAAATATCCGCCAGAGACAGACAGTGCAGCTTTAATAGGTGAGTGAGGATTGTAATTGAGAAGTTCTAAAAAATTCGGCCTGAATTCGTCTACCGTCTTGAATTCACTTGTAAATCTAATTTTCGGAAACGGGCGCGGTTTTCTTTTAAGCTGTTCCCTGACTTGATTCACGTGGATCTCGTATACATGACAGTCTCCAAACGTATGGACGAATTCTCCCGGTTTATACCCCGTAATCTTTGCGAGAATAAGAGTCAAAAGGGCATACGATGCGATATTAAAAGGAACACCCAAAAATAAATCCGCGCTTCTCTGGTAGAGCTGAAGACAAAGTCTTCCATCGATCACATTTAATTGATACATGTTGTGGCAGATCGGAAAATGAGAGGTATCTTGATACCTCGCCATCGTGTATAAATATTCCGGATTCCAGGAATTTACGATCGCATTATGACAGTTTGGGTCTTCAACTACCTCGTTGACCGCCCACTTTAACTGGTCAATCGTGCGGGCAGGTTTACCCGCCGAAGCCTTGGCGGAGGTGGGCCAGCGTCTCCATAGTTCTCCATAGATTCTCGGCAGATTTCCCCACTTTTTTGCGAATTTCTTATCTGTCCTGATTTTTTCTATAAATTCTTCTTTTGTCAGTTGATTCTTCATACTTAATTCTTGATTCTTAATTCTGTATATTTTGTATGGATAGTCGTCCCAAATATGCACGTTATTGTCTACTAGATATTTAATATTCGATTGACCTGACATAAACCAGTACAATTCGTGAATTACTCCTTTCCAGTAGACTTTTTTTGTCGTGAGAAGCGGGAATCCATCATTCAAATCAAATCGTATCTGTTTTCCGAATAGACTGAATGAAGCATCTCCTGTGCCCCGATCGACTTTCCGGTAGCCTTTGCTTAGTGCTTCCTCCATGAGATCTAAATACTGTTGTTCTGGGTGAGTTTGTTTCATTTTTTTTCTTTCCAATCGCCCGCGGTAAATCTGTTTCGGGCGAAAAAATGCCAATCATGTGGATTTGAATCCTGGACATCTTTCCACATTTTTTTTGCAGAGGCGGTGTAGAGTTTTTTATACACTCTTTTTCTGGTATCGAGCCAGTATTTGCGCAGTGTTTCGCCTTTTACTTCTTGTTCCTTAAGCTCAAATTCCACATCCAGATTATCAGCGTCTTTGACAATTTTTGCTTCGATTGTTTTTCTTTCTTCGTATTCTTTCCATAGCTCGATCATTTCCTTCTCCATCACAGTACCGTCAAAAACATCTTTTACTGCCATTTCTTCATCGCGCGAAGTATACAAGCGTGAAATATAGTGAACGTCTCCACTCCTGCTCTCTCCTACATCGTGAACCAATGCCATCTGCACTACTTTTCCAATATTTTTCACCCCTTCATACGAAGCGAGAATCATCGCGATCCACGCGACTCGAAAACTATGCTCTGTTTCATTGGAAAAATCGGCATTCAAAAACTGCCGCCAGTTCCGCTGGAGAAATCGTAGACACCCCACCTCGTACAATAGTTCCAGATCACGTTTTTTAGTCATTGGATTAGTATCAAGAATTAAGTAGTAAGTATTAAGTATAAAAATATATACTTTCTTAATTCTTAATACTTGATACTTACTTCTCGTTATACTTGAGTTTCACGTCTTTTCGTTGTAACCCGTCCGTGTTGCCACTGTCCTCGGTAAAGGTTTCCATCACCATCGACCCACTCAAACTGAACATGAACAATTCTACACCCGAGTTCTAAAGTAACCGGAACTGGACCCTCGTTTTTCATTCCAAATGTGAGTTTGCCTTTGTATCCTGGAGCAACGTTTCCCGTTCGGATAAACAGTCCTGACCGAAATGTGGTAGTTCTTGGCTTAAAATTTGCAGTAATATCTTGAGGAAGGTTTACTTTTTCAATCGTTGAAATTAAATAAAAGTCTCCCGGTTTTATCTTTATCGATGAACTCTTTTTTTTGTCATACAGAGCGACTGTTTTTATTGCGGGTGTTTCCCGCTCGTTAATCCCCAAAAAAGCTTTTCCTTTTATCGAGTGGACTTCTCCAAGCCGAAGATCAAAACCTGCACCTTCCGGGTTAGCCAATTCTCTTTCGGCCAGATCTTCAACTAGTTTAACTTTTTTGACGAGTTGTAATAATTTTTTTGGCCCTATTACCATAAGCTAAATATTACAAATAAACAAATTGTTGAATTACTCATTCATTATTTAATTTATCTGAAATTTGCCGGATTTGTCATTTGTTTATTTTGTGCTTATTATACACTTCCCATTTCTACTACCTTAAAATTTCCGTCATCTTTAAATTTGACTAAATAGAAGGGGATATCTTTCCCAGTCTTTTTTATCGATTCATAAAGATTATCTTCTATCGATGAAAATAAGACTTCATATAAATATTCTTGATCGCAACCCGGAAATAATTTTACCGCCTTTTCCTCAACTAATTCTTGTGCAATTTTATAGAGTAGCTTACTCATGAGGGTCTGATGAAAAATATAAAACTTCCCAGCTATGGCGCCTTGGCCAGTTTCTATTGTAAAAGCAGAACGAATATTGTAGTTTCCTTTAACTTGAAGAATTACATCGAAATTTAGTATCTTCTCTTCCTCTTCATCTTGCAACAGTTTGAGAGCTTTTATAAGAGATTCAACTTTATTTTTATAAACCTCGAATCCGAAATCTTCTCCTGCTTTACTCACCGCGCCAACAACATCAAGTGACATCTTTTCTTTTTTTTCATCAATTGGATAGCGGCTGTTGAATATTATCTCCTCAACGTGTTCTTTTGAAACAATTATCCCTTTCACAAGAAGATAGTATACCACTCAGGTATTCACAATTTCAGACAGGAGATCTACAATCTGTCCAGTCGTATACTGAGGATATTTCTGAGCAATCCTCTCGGCAATCTCCTGTAAGATCTTCCATTGTGCCTCTTTGTTGGTGAGAAAACGATATCCATATTTTGTTTTTTTGGCAAACTGGAACCAAGCAATCGGTTTTCCCATGTGTTTAGCTTTTAAGCCAACTTCCAACTTCAAAACCTCCACTATTTTTTTCATATGGAGCTTATTGTAAATAAGAAAGAAAGTAACTGCTTGATAGGAACCTGACACGATTCTGACTGGGAAAAATACTATTTTTGAAGGAGAACAAATCCCATGCCTTTTTTTGTTCTCAAGGCATAAGGAGATTTCATAGCAATTAGTTTTGTCCTCACTCGATGTAAGAGTTGATCGATTGCCCACTCAGAATATTTTTCTTCAACATCTGATTCCCAGATTCTTTCTGCGATAACATCCCTTCCTACAATAGTGTTAAGATTTTTCTGGAGGTGAGTGAAAACACGATATTCTTGATCTGATAAAACTAAATGGTAGTTGAGATTAATTTCATCTTCCTGTTTATGTTTCTTGACAATTGTCGAGAGATATGGGGGGTAAATAATATATTCCCCTTTTTCTTTTTTTAAAAGTCCCAACTTAGTAAGATATTCTAGGTAAAGAGTATCCTTGTCTTGAGTCTGATAACCTCCTTGAGAGATTGCTTCTAAGAGCTTGCGGATCTCTTGAGAGAAAACCTGAACCATTGTTTGGGCTCTGTCGATCATTGAAACATCCTCTGCGATTTCGCCGGGTGTTATTTTTGACCTCTCACGAATAAGACGCATTGCATTTTTTATCCATCCCAATCTACCCGAGCAATTCTTCAGAATCCACTCTTTCTGTTTTCTATTAATATGCATATTCCATTTTTCTTCAAGATATTTTATAAACTGAGTTGAATCCTCTATTGAATAAAGAGGAATATAAAAGAAATTAGCTGCTAGAGGGTTTTTTTCAAAAAGCTTGGATTTTGTTCTTTTTTCGAGTAAGTAAACGCCGGTAAAAACCAAAATAGATAGATTATCAAAACGTTCATTGAGGGAAACAAGTTCTTTGAAAAGAGTGAAATCTAAATTTTGTATCATCCTATCTGCTCCTGTAACAAATAAAGCTATGTCAAATCCGTTTTCTCGTAATGTACTCATTAGTACTATAAGATCATTTCCCTCAAAACTAATATCCTCTCTTTTCACTCCTCTTTTCAATTGTGATTGTAACTCCGAAAAAAGCCGATACTTTTCGATCTTTGGCTCTTCATATAAATCTAAATGAATACAAATTGTCCTTTTTTTGAGACCGAAAATAATGTGTAATTTCTTATCTTCGATAAATTGAAGTATTCTTCTTTCCACACCCGTTTTGGGAGGCATCATAAAAAAACCCATTTCACGATAAGGAAGAAAAGAGATCCATCCCTCTACCATTTTCCTGAAAGAGTGTGGATGTATAGGAGGTTCTGTCATGCTAACATTATACTCTACCCTTTATTCTTTTTGGTATAATGATGTCCTATTTAATTTTATTATAAGGTATATATGCGCTTAGCTGAGGTTGCCCAGCGTCTACAAAATAATTCTTTTTTAAACACGGTCTTATCCTACGGTAGGCTTAATGATTATCTTCTGCTACACGCTTTAGATCATGATATTAAATTAGCCGTAACAAGTACTCCCAATCGTTATACAGTCCTTCCTTCTGAAATAGTTCCTCCAAGCGAAATCTTCCGAAATGGGGTCCGAATGAACATCAGAGAATTCATTCGTATTCATGAACAAAACTCTATTCCAGGTATACCAGAGTTAAATACAGCAGAGGTGATTACCGAATCCATGATGCCTTTCATGAGTTTTTTAATGGACGAAATAGAGGCGCTCGAACAAAAAAGAGGACGAACATCACATTTTATCCGCTCCAGCTCTGTCGCTGATATTTTACTTGCTAAGACGTCATTTCAACCTACTGAGAACTCAGTTCCTATTGCCCGAAGGGGAGAGCTCAAAAGCATCATTGCAAACGATCACCCTCATGAACGATTCCCCCTCGGAACGCTTTTAGACAGAGTTAAACAACAACTTCATACCGGTTCAGATCTCGATCTAAAGATCGAATTTTCAGATTATCACAGTTTTTTTGAATATCTTCGTCAAACACTCCCCTCATATGATGAGAACCTTGAACTGCTCGTAAACAACGAAGACGATAAAGGAGGGATGTTTATCTGGCATCTAAAAGGAAAACAAATAACTGCGGGAGCCAGATACGATGAAGGTCCTATTTTACCCCATGAACTGTATCTACGCTGCCGACACACCTCAACGAGGAGTGGTATTCCCCGGATAGAAGTCGAGCTTATTCATGGTGAGAACTTTGATGGAAAAGAGCTCGAAATTAGACAACACGATCTCAATATTCTTTTTTCAATTGGTTTTTCCCAATATGAAAGCCTTACTGAAGAGGTTCGAGCAAGAGATACGAGAGTCTCTAGAATCGCCAACAAATGGGATCAAAAAGGCAGGGGAAGATTGGTCCGAGAGAATGAGGATATTTATCTAGCTGCTGAAAAGGAATCAGTCGCTGCCTTAGCTTCGCCAAACGAAGTGGGCGAAGAGATTGATAGCTTGAGAGAGTATCGACCTATTCTTTTTTTTGATGAAACACTAAGAATATTTAGAAAAGCTGTTGTAGAAAAAAGAAATCTTGAATTCTCAAGGGAAGGGAGAACTCATATGACTCCGGATTTCAATTCATCAACAAGTAGTCGATTCTGGCGGGATCATGGTTACTATTTCCCTATCACCGACGATTCTCTCACTTATATTAATTCCGTGTTGCGCAATCCGGATTTTTTCGAAAATTTTCACATTGCCTGGAACGAGCTAGAATCTGAGAGAAAAATGTTTTTTTCAACGATCTTTGCCTCTGAAATTATGACCATGTTATTTTATGCTCCAAAGGAAACATTCACCCTCTTAAGAGATTTTGGATACACTGAATTTTTTCCTTTTCTTAAAGGTCTTTCGGAAAGACCTGATATATATAATACAGTTATAGAAGAACTCCCAGATCAAAGGGAGCTTGAGTTGACGACACTACTCAGGATGGATTGGTACAATGCTCTTACCAAACGAGTTCAACCTCTTTTGAATAGTTCGCAATATCGAAGAAACGCTCTCCACATCGGGGCTAGTATTATGCATTCTGACGAGTCTATTTTTCACTCTACTCCCTATATTATCGATAACTTGTGCCTTACCCCACGAATGTTAAGAATAAGAAAAGTATTAGAAAAGATGGCCGAATTAACAAGCTCTTTTTCTCCTACGACGATCGTTCCTACCGGTTTTTCCTCCATGGTTCGTCTTGTAACAATAGATCCCTCCCTTTACCCTCAAGGCTATCCCACATGGCTCAGAGATGTGATTACCCCTATTAGAGATACATCCTTGAGATAGATTCTCATTCCATTTATAATATATTCATGACAATACATACCTGTGATGCGCTCGTCGTTTCTTGCATAGACTTCCGATTCCAAAAATATATCCGCGAATGGCTCGAGAAGAATATGGAGAATAAGAAATATGATTATGTTGGATTTGCTGGGGGAGTAAAGGATCTTATCACGATTGTAAAACAACTTGATATCTCTGTAAAACTACATCACATATCAGAGGTTACTCTTATCAATCATGAAGACTGTGGAGCATATGGTAAAGAAAGCACTCACACTAGGCATTCCCAGGATCTCAAAACTGCAAAAAAAGTGATACACTCGCTTTATCCCGACTTAACTGTAGATCTCTATTATCTTCACCTCGATGGGAGATTTGAAAAAATTAAATAATATCTTCTTTGTTACAATTACTCTATGTCTTCTTCTATCTATTGTTATGATCCGATAGCGGGTGATCCCTTAAGTAGAGTAAGAGGAGTTGGGAGATATCTTCAGATTCTTCGTGAAAATTTTTCTCATTGGACTTTTGCTAATAAATCGGGAATGAGAAATTCGGAATTGAGAATTTTTATCAATCCGTTCTTCAATTTTTTACAACCCCCCTTAAGCATAAGGCGAATCGCAAAAAAACAAGTAGCGATAATTCATGACCTTATCCCTCTTAAATATCCAGAGCATTTTCCAGCCGGGATAAAAGGCAAAATAAATATTTTTCTTAATAAATTAGTTTTGAAACATTATGACAGTATTGTCACCGATTCTGAGGCCAGTAAGAAAGATATTGTGAGAATTTTGGGAATAAATGAAGATAAAGTAAAGGTGATTTATCCCTGCCTTCCCAAAATTTTCAGTAATTCGAAATTAGTAATTCGTGATTCGGAAAAACAAAAACAAGAAAATCCTAATTACCAATTACCAGTTACTAATTACTGTATCTACGTCGGTGATGCAACCTGGAATAAGAATCTGGTCAATCTCGCCCGCGCGATAAAAGAAATCAATGTGACGTGTGTATTTGTAGGAAAAGTATTCAGTAATTCGGAATTAGTAATTAGTAATTTGGACAAACAAAATAATCCTAATTACCAATTACCAGTTACCAGTTACTCCAATCCTTGGCAGAAAGAACTCAAACAGTTTATCGAAGAGGCGAAAAATGACAAGCGCTTCATATTTCCCGGTTTTATCCCCGATGAAGAGCTGATGACTCTCTACCGAAATGCAAAATGTAATATTCTTGTTTCCCGCGACGAGGGATTCGGGTTTTCTTATCTTGAAGCAGCCTCCCAAAGCTGTCCTTCTATTCTCTCGGGCATCCCAACGTTAAAAGAAATTAGCGACTCGAAAGGGGCGCTATTTGCTCCACCGGAAAAAGTAAGCGATATTGCAAACACTATTGGTGAATTGTATTTTAATCGAGACAAACGGAATACATTGGGAATTGAGGCTGAACGACAAGCTAGGTACTATTCCTATTCCAAATTTACACATGAGTGGAGTAAAATAGTGATATGAAAAGGATCTTCTTCATTTTACTTTTCATAATTGGCCTATCTTTGCAATCAGTTCTTGCACAAGAGGCAACAGATATAAGTCACCTTTTTACTGAACAAAAAGCGAGAGTGAGTTCTCGACAATCACCTTCTCTCCAAATCACTCCCATTCCATCTGTCGAAACGAGCGATGCCCTACCCACCACAGGAGAATGGAAAGGAAAAGCGATAAAAATAATACCTATAGATCGTTTCTTTCCAGAAACAGACCATTTTATCCCCGAAGGAATAAAATCTCTGACAACTTTGAAGGATGGCCGAATCATTGGAGGAGGAAAAGATGCATTTTTTATCAAATTTTCTGCCGATGTTGCCTGGAAGAACCTTCAACTAGTCGAAATCCCAAATAGTTTTGACTTAGACGGAATACGATTCATCAGGATCGCAGAAACAAATACTTCTTCTGATATCTATCTTGACGGAGACCTCGGACTCGTAAAGCTGGACAAAAATTATTTTTTGTCAGAGATTGAAGATCCCTTTGATTCTTCTGGACATCTAAAGGATTTCAAAGATATGGCAGTAGGCAATAGGGCTCTCGCGGCTTTTAAGAATGGCAATTATGGCTATACCAATGGAGCTCTCTATTTTATACACAAAAATATTCTGCGGAAGTGGTTGCTCCCTAGGCCTGATCCAAGCAGAAACTCTGACTCGATCCTCGGAATATTCCATGACGTATCCGCCAATAACAGCCTCTATATCATAGTTGGCTGCGAGGCATATGGAGGAATCTGCCCATTTTCAGATCTCGCAAAACAATATCTCGTCAGGCTGCAATTTTCAGCTAATACGCAAGTTCCACTTAGTGCAACAAGGCTGACAAAGGTATCGATACCAGAATTTGTATCGGGCCAATATATTTATAAACCTCGTATAAAGCTAAATCCTGACGGCAAAAAGACTCTGTACTCAATTCTCAAAACTCCGCAACAAAAGGATCGTCTTGCTGTAATCTACGACTTTAAACCAAACTCTCCACTTCTAGAACTTCATCTGTACTCGATCCCCTCCCCATCTGAAAGCGTTGAAGCAATTTTGGATTTTGTCTTAGATAGCGATCCCAACACAGACATCGTATATGCGGTAACGAGCGGACCATCAGCTCTCTGGGCTATCTCCGATCTAAAACCAAATATTGTTCCTTCCATAGAGTCCATTGCCGAAGTTAATACTCAGTCTTTGACTATGGATTCTTCTAAAAATATTATCTTAGGCTTTGGTCCATCTCCGCCAAATACGGCCGCAATAACAATATGGTCAACTGTAGCAAATCCCATAACTCCAACTTCTACAAATGTTTCTCTCCAAGAGATCCAAATAAACGAAAATGCGCTCGGCTTCAAAATTCCTACATTTAGCCAATTTCTTACATTTGCTATCCGCGGATTTTTTGTACTTGCAGGTTTACTCGCACTCCTTTTTTTACTCTTGGGGGGGGCTTGCTTGGATTGTTTCAGGGGGTAATAAGGAAAGTGTTGAGAAGGCTCGTGATAAAATCGTGGCTGCTTTAATAGGAGTCATTATCATGGTGGCAGTCCTTTCTCTAGTTGTTGCGCTGGAACAAGTCGTGTTTAAACAAAGTATTTGCTTTGGGATATCTTGTCCAATTACTCTTCCTGATCTGCTTAAACCTTCAAATTAACTCCTGATAATAATCACCCAGCAAAATATGCTATTCTAGAATTCATGGATCTCCTTACTTATTGCGTCATTTCCATCATCTATATTCTACTTATGCACTTTGCAATACAAATTAACGCAGAATTCAAGTTGTTTGTTATGGTTTTGATCTTTTTTTTTGGAGGAGTCGTTGGTACCTTCTTGCAATCTTATGAATTTGGACTCGTAGCTGCAATCATTATTTCCCAAATCAAGTGGGAAAACTAAATAATTGCAAAAAGGCTTTTTGCATTGGTTGTGGTCGCTTCAATGAGTTGATCCAGGGGAATATTTGTTGTCTTTGCAATAAACTCTGCAATGCGTTTCAAATTCTTTGGCTCGTTTGGGCCACGAATGTTTCGGGGTTGGGATCGCAAAGGCTCGGGATGAAGGAAAGGAGCGTCTGTTTCTAAAACAAGCATGTTGAGAGGAATTTTTTTTATGAATTCTTGTTTATCTTTGCGATAGGTAATGTCACCATCGACCCCGATATACATATTGTGTTCTTTCGCAAAAATAAGGAGCTCTTCATCCGGCTCACAACAGTGAAAAACGCTTCTGCCTGCAAGTTTCGGGTCCCATTTTTTACTTAACACGGACAAGGTGTCTGCCTTTGCTTCTCGGTTATGAAGAATCAGGCTTTTGTCATACTTTTTTGCTAGTTCGATTTGCTCTCTTAGAAATTCTTTCTGCAGTTCGATAAATTCTTCTGTCACCTGATAATTTACATGCCTCGTATTCTGATAATAATGCCTATCTAATCCTATCTCCCCCACTGCAACTACTTTAGGATTTTTAACGAGCGCTTCAATTTTTTGAATTTCAGATTTGAGATTTGAGTTATAGTTTTGAGTTTTGATATCTGAGTTTTGAACTTGAAAGACGTGGTGCGGGTGGATTCCTACTGTTGCATAGACATATTCGTGTTGTTCAGCAATTTCTACCGCGTTTCGTGAAGTCTTCACGTTAGTCCCCGGAACTACAATACGAGTCACGCCAGCATCCTTTGCACGCTGGATAATATCGTCAATATTGGGAAGTAACATCTTGAAATTGAGATGACAATGAGTGTCAAACATTCTTCATGTAACAGAGAACATATAACATGTAACATTCTAATTCATACTTTCTTTTAATTGTTACATGTTTCATGTTACATGCTACAATGTAAACATGACCATCTTCATCGGTGCCGACCACCGAGGATTTGAGTTAAAAAATAAACTTATCGAATACATTCAGGAAAAAAATATTCGAGTTGAAGATCTCGGTGCGTTTGAATTAGACCCATTGGATGATAATCCTGACTATGCTCAAAAAGTTGCCCAAACAGTTCTTCAAAATCCAAAAGAGTTTTTGGGAATAGTAATCTGCGGATCAGGAAATGGAGTCGCGATGGCTGCGAACCGGTATAAAGGAATCTTTTGTGGGCTTGCCTTTGATGTTCACCAAGTCAAACATATGCGTGAACACGATCATATCAATATGCTCGCAATCCCTGCTGACTATATTGATGTTGAGGTAGCTAAAAAATTTATAGATATTTTTCTTTCATCCCAACCTAAGCAGGAAGAAAAATATATACGAAGACTTAAAAAAACAGATACTACTCCTTAACCTGTGAAATTTTGTCGTTTTTTGAAAAACGCTTTCCCAAAAAGAATCGTATCATTTTTTTATACCTTTCATTCAAGTCAGATACATAGTATTCACGTTTTTTCCCTTTTGCCAACTTTTTTTCGAGAGCGCTATGTCTCTTGAGATATTCTTTTAGCTTTTGAGCTGTCACTTTTCCCTCGGATAAGATCTTTGTCGATGGCCCGACTAAGGATCGAATTTTTTTATCAATTAATCCGTAATGAGTGCATCCTAAAACAAGTGTGTCTATATTTTTTTCTTTAAGCGGCGCGAGATACTTCCGGAGCAGAAGATTTAAACCTTCCCACTGGACTTCTCCCTCTTCGATTACTGGGACAAGAAGCGGACAGGCATTTTGATATACATCAATTTTGTCATCCAATTTTTTCAGCTCAGCGACAAAGCTTTTCGAAATTACAGTCGCATACGTTGCCATAATACCAACACGTTTTGAGTTTTTTTCCACAATTGCTTCGACAGTGGGTCGAATTATTCCTAGCACCCGTCGTTCCGGATAGCAGTGAATAAGGTATTCTCTCTGGATTTTGGGAAGGGATATAGCTGTCGCTGTATTACAGGCGAGAATAACGAGAAGACAGTTTTTCTTCATTAAAAAATCGACTGCCTTACGGGTATATTCATAAATCAATTCTGCAGATTTTCCGCTGTAGGGAACTCTGGCGTTGTCCCCGAAATAAATATAGTTGTACTGCGGAAGTTCATCGAGTATGTCTTTTAGAACGGATAAACCGCCTAAGCCCGAATCGAAGACTCCAATAGAAAATGGTTTCATGGAGTTTTTTTATTTTTTTTCCTTAACCCCAAAAGACTAACAAAAAAGATAATCAAATACATAAAAAATCCGTATACGCAGGCAGGCAATTGGAAGAGAGAGAATGTACTACCGCATTGAACTAAAGCATTTTTGCATCCCACGGCAAATAATTCCATATACGATAAATAGCCGGAAAAGAGAAGTCCTGCCAGCGAAAGAATAAAAATTGCTTTCAGAGCTTTTTCGGGATTCATAGTTTAATTTTTTGCGTCACTCTTTTGCTGAAGATACCATCTTTTGGAAAGCCTTTATGTTATTTATTGTTATCTTGTGGCGCAAATAGCTTATTGCTTTTTCTTTTTGCAGCTTTTCCAGCTCGCGGCTTGCTGTCTCGCGGCTTATTCCCGCAAAAGATGCGATATCACGATGAGTAAAGGCTTCATTTAACTTCGCTACATTTCCTTTTTTTTCACCGAAGTGTCTGGACAAAAAAAGGAGCGCGGATATGATTTTCAGCTTTGCATTTCCATTCGTAAGATTTTCTATACGTAGAATCAATTTATCCAGTCCGAGAAGGAGTCTTCTTGAGAGATCAAGAACTACATCGGGTTCTTTTTTCAAAAAATTAACCAATTCTTCTTTGGGAATAATATAGAGTTCAGCCGGAGTAATAGTTTCGTAAAAGTACCTGTTTTTTGTCTTACTTATGATTGCAAGCATGGGAAAATAAGATCCTGGGGCAAAAATATGCAGAGTCAGCTCAACACCCTGGGGTGAAAGTGCATATTCGCGGACATATCCCTTTTTGAGATAAAAGGCTTCTTCGGGTGTTTCTTCAGCATCGATAAGTATGCTTCCTTTTTTTAACACTTTTTTCGTGAAGCGCGAAAAAAATTTCTCAATTTTTTGAGTCAGATTAGAGGGCATAGGATCAGTGCAAGTATACATCTCCTTTTGTAAGATTTCAAATATAATATAACGATTAGTAGAAAACATGAGATAATTGTGCAAAATATGAGCGTGGATTCTGACCCTTCTCGTCGCGGTGGATCTCGAGAGCCAATACATCTTAATTGGTTTATAGATGTTTGGCTATATCTCCTTTCACTAAAATCTACTCAGAATCAAAAAAAAACAGGTAGTTTTTTACCACTAAGTAGTCAACCTCCAACTAGGCCTGATAGTCAAAGACATCCTTTTCGTGATGATTTTGGTGCAGCAGATGATTAAATTATTTTAAAATATTTGCCTTCCTGATTTTTTTCCACAGCTCCCTTTATCTCAAAAATGGAAAGAATGTTAAGAATTTTTTCTATCGGCAATTTGGTTTCTTGGATTAACTCATCTGAAGATTTTGGTCCGTCTTTAAGTGAAGAGTAAACAACTTTTTCATCTGGCTCTAATTCTGACTCTACGTCTTTGCTCTCTTTTGGAACTCGTCTCAGATTAAATTCTTCAAAAATATCCTCTACCGATGTGACAAGTTTCGCTCCTTGTTTTAACAGATTATGAGGAGCTTCTGACATCTTTGAGGTCAGAAGACCAGGCAGTGCAAATACATCTTTTCCCTGTTCTGCCGCATATCTGGCGGTGATCATTGCTCCCGAATCTCTCGCTCCCTCTATAACAAGTACTCCTAATGATAATGCAGAGATTATTCTATTTCGGGCAATAAAAAGTCCTTTAACCACGGTCTGCCCCGGGGGAAATTCGGATATAATGAGCCCCTCTTTCTCAATTATTTTGTAATACAAGGAAGAGTTTATGGCAGGATAGATGATGTCTACCCCGCAGCCTAAAACTGCAACCGTCCTGCCGCCCGAATTAATGCATGCTAAGTGAGCTGCAGCATCGATCCCTATTGCAAGTCCGGAAACAATAATAAATCCTCCTTCCGTTAATTCTGCCGAAAACTTCTTTGCCATCTGTTGACCGTAGCTCGTTGGCTCTCTGGTTCCGACGATCGCCAGACATGCGTATGTATCAAATGGAAATGACTCAATTTTTCCTTTTATATAGAGACAGAGTGGAGGGTCCGAAATTTCTTTAATTTTTTTGGGGTAAACCTTATTATTGAATGGAATTACGGAAATATGTTTTCTTTTTAATTCTTCAAGTTTTTTAACCGGATCAAATTTTTTTCGAAATTCTATAAACTTTTCTCCCCAGTTGTTTCCGATGATTTCTTTTATTTTAGCCCTGTCACCTTCATAAGATTTTTTAACACTCCCGAAATGATTTAAAAGAGCGGTGAACCGGGTAGGCCCGATTCCTAAAAAATGTGAAAAGCCGAGATAGTAATAAACATCATCTGACATAAAAATACACTGAGAGTAGCAGAAACGCCGACAATTGTCTGTAGACTATAAGCGACAAACTTAGATTATCAGCTGTTAGTCTATTAGATTTTAGAGTAAATGGATTTGAGAGCTTCTATCCCTTTCCAAAACATCTCTTCATCGATATTTTCGTTGGGAGAATGTGCTTTTTCATCAGGAAGAGTAAACCCAAAAAGAATCACCGGTTTGCCAAAATGACGCTGCAGGACTTCCGCCGCTCCTATCGATCCTCCTGTTCTATTGTATATGGTCTCATTTCCAAAAATTTCCTTTAGCTGAGCCGCAGTTTTCTTTACATGGGAATTATCCGTGTCTGTATAAAAAGGAACAAATTTTGCAACTGTCTTAAGGGTGTATTTCACTCCCCTAGGAATTGCTTTTTTTATGTATTTTTTTACCAAATGCTCAATTGTATCAGGATTTTGATTCTCTACTAATCGAAAGGAGAACTTTGCTTTTATCTCTTTTGGGATCACCGTTTTTGCCCCCACTCCGGTATATCCTGATGTAATTCCATGAATATCGAAAGATGGATGAATCTTTGGCAACAAATATCCTTTCTCATGATTTGTTTCAATGATGGTAAATGTCTGCGCTTCTTTCTGGAGTTCTTTATTGCCTGTATAGGTTTTTTTTAACAATTCTCGTTCCTTCTCACCTATTTTTTTTACGCCATCGTAGAAGTGATCGATCAAAATCCTTCCTGACTTGGTGTCTTTCATTTGGGAGATTAACTTTGAAAGAACGAGGATTGGATTAAGTACCGCATTGCCGTAAATACCCGAATGAAGATCCCGCTCCCCGACGCAAAGTTTGATTTCAAAATAGACAAGACCTCGTAATGCATACATTATTTGAGGAACATTTTTTTTATGCATCCCCACGTCTGTTACGTAAAAAACATCGACCTTTGACAGGGTTTTTTTTACACTCTGTATCATCTCTTCGAAGTGAAGGCTCCCCACTTCTTCTTCTCCCTCTAAAATGAATACCACATTATTCTTCAGCTTGTTTGCGACTATAAGTTCTTTGATGGCATATATGTTCTGGATGACATGACCCTTGTCATCGGCCACTCCTCTTCCATATAGTTTTCCGTTTTGGGCGGTAAGTTCAAATGGTGGAGTTTTCCACTCATCTACCGGATCTTCCGGTTGAACATCGTAATGAGCATAGATTCCTATGGTCTTTCCTGCTTTTGAAGAATGTCTTGCTGCATAAAGAAGCGGCGGCGCATTATTTTTTTTGATCAGTCGTACCTCAAACTTCATCTTACGTAACTCCCTAGTCAATAAATCAACCGCCATTGTAATTTGTTTTCGCCTTTTCGGATCAGCAGAAACGGATTGAATTGAAACAAAGTTGGAAAGAAGTTGTAGTGTCTTGTTTTTATTCATTTATCTGACTTGAGTCCAAATAAACTTCGAAGCGCGTTCACAATATGACTCAGAGCTCTACTGAACCAATTTTTATTTTCTCTTTCACTCATAAGGGCTTAATTTTATCAAATTTAGATTGTTATAGCAGCAATAGGTTATTTACTCAACTTTTTCGTAAAAATTAACCGTTGCCTTTCCCCATGTCATCGGATACTCCTCCATTTTCAAGAACTTAAAAAAAGCCGATTGGAATGTTTTGGTAACGAGGAGAACTTTTGCACCTTTCTTTAAGCTCATACATCTTCTCTCGAGCGCCGTCATGAGCTCATCATGGAAACAGGTCGAATGAGCAAATATCATATCAGCCGATGAGAAATCTTGTTCCAAAAAATCGCCGTGGAGAAAATCAAGAGTTTGCTGTTTTTTTGCATCCGGCAGAATCGGGCGAATGGCTTCTTCATAGCGACTCAGGATTTTTTTTGACTCAAGATATAAATCCTCTAACATCTCAATCCCTATAATCTTGGTAAAGTTGCCAAAGAGTGAAGCGAGTACCACTCCTTTTCCCGTCCCCGATCCAAGATCATAAAAAGTTCCGGTAGAGACAATTTGGGGTTTAGATACTCCTCCATTTTCAAGAACTTAAAAATGGAGGAGT
>Ga0155156_129_pt3 | contig 25042 bp, 21 predicted proteins | sample RifCSPhighO2_01_FD_106124 | JGI IMG/M metagenome (GOLD analysis project Ga0155156, IMG submission 106124) | Candidatus Roizmanbacteria bacterium RIFCSPHIGHO2_01_FULL_39_8
AAAAAACAAAAGTTTTGTAAAATTAAGACTCGCCGGCATATATGAGAGATAATTTTTTTTCTAAGAAAGGATACATTTCCATAATCGAACTGGCAAAACAAAAAGGATACAGGATTTCTCCAGTAGAAGAAGTGCGACGGGTGAAAACGGGCAATACTCCTCTTCTCGTATTTCGTCACGATGTAGATCTTGACCTTCAGGCTGCTTTACTGATGGCGATGATGGAAAAAGATATGCGAGTACATTCTACTTTTTTTGTCCATTTATACAACAATCACTATAACAGCCTGTCACCAGAGGGACGATTAATAATAAAAAAAATTTCGAGTCTTGGACATGAGATTGGACTTCACTGGGACTCCAGAGATCATCCTCATGACTTAGAGAGGAAGCTCGCAAGAGATAGGGATATCCTTGCGGAAATAATCGGCAAGCAAGTGATGAGCGGTTCCCAGCATAAACCCACCTCAACACCTCAAGTCAAATTTCATGCAATATTGAAATATGAGATGTATAGAGATTTTATATACATATCAGACAGCGCTATGAAATGGAGGCAGTTTACCCCATGGCAGCTCCTTAAGAAGAAACAGAATATTCATTTGCTAGCCCATCCATTTTGGTGGATGATAAAAGGCAAAACTAGAGAGGAAAAGTTTTTTAATCACTTCAAAAACATCACACTTAATAATAAAAAAAATATAAAAAAAGAACTAGAACACATGTCGCACTCCTTAAAATACCGAAAAAGATACGATTCGTATTTTGGTTACTTTAATAAAATAGTTTAAATAGCATCATTTTATTCCCCAGCTGTAGAGTGTTACCGGCCAGATGGAATACGGATTGTCATCTAGCGGGTAATGATCGAGATACAACTCTTTTTTCATATTTTTTTCCACATAGTCTATGACATCTTTAGGCAACGATGTATCGTCGATCAAAATGAAGCCTTTTGCGTAGGTTTTGATCGCTTTCTCCAAGTCGTCGACGTCCTCAATTAACCTAATCTGATTATTTCTCGGAACAACCTTCTCACCCTTATTATTTACATCGTACGGTAAATTTCCTCTCCACTGGAAAAAGTAGGAAGGTTTGTAATCAATACCTACGTACCAATAGGTTCGTGCCGGCCACGTTTCGATGACTGCTGTTTCATTTTTGTCTAGATCCCCTCTATGTTTGATGCGATCATAGATCTGTTTATAGTCGACAAGCGCGATTTCTCTGAAATCATGGTTTACCGAATAAAAATATTTCGGTCTATTGACGAATTTGTCTCCGTTAACAACGATAACAATAGTAAGAAGCAATGACGCAAATGTAGTCAAAATGTGTTTTTGATTTTTAAAGAACAAATTCGGGAGATGAGAGATAGCATATGCGCTAAGCACCAACATGAAAGGAAAGATCGGTAAGACATATCTTGTAACCAATGGTTTAAAACCAAATGTTATGAAAAAAAGGTGGGTGATAAAAAAAATGCTCAAAAACAGAAAAATGCTTTTTTTCCTATTGAAAGCAAGGATAAAACCAATAAGCGTAAGAAAAGTGAGTAAACTATATTCTCTCCAAAGGAATGAGTGATAGTACCATACGTTGTTTGCGCCAAACCCATCCCTAGAAAAATATGTCATAAACGTATCAAATAAACCGATATGTTTAGCAATTGCAATAAAGAGAATGAACAGTACATATATCCACCATTTATTAAAGATATGAATGAGTCTGTTTTTTTTTATGAAGACAAAGTGCATTATAAGGCTGAGTAGAAAAAGGTAAAAGAAAGAATGAGTAATGAAACCGAGCAAGGAAAAAAGAGCCAACAATATAAGATCAGTTCGTTTGTTGCCTTTCTCATCCAGCACCTTAAAGTATAAATATGTGGTGATTACCATAATAAGTTGCAAAAGCACATAACTTCTTGCCTGTCTTGACCACGTGATCTCAAAGTAAGAAAAGGCTGTCAATAATGCAGCTGCCAGGCCAGTTTTTGAATTAAAGAGATATTTCGCTAGAAAAAAAACAGCGACCGGCAACATCGAGCCAAAAATAAGTGAAGGCAGTCGGGCAACCCACTCTTGATTTCCAAGAATTTGAAAAAGAAAGGCAGTTAAAATGTGTGTGGAGATATTATGTTGTTCAATGTATACGTCTGGGTTCGAAAAGACAGATAATCCATATTTAAGTATATACTGCGACTGTATAGCTGTGCTAAATTCATCTACCCAAAAAGGGTAGTTTACAAAAAAACCATATCCGCGAAACAAAAAGCTCAACAAGAAAATGAATATTACTATAAGGAATGCCATCTTATTGGTAAGTAGTCACAATGACATTGTCAAGAAATGGTAAATTGAAAAAAAGAATTCTTTTCACCCGCTTCACGAGTCTGGTTAAGAGAGAGTCATTGGCTTGGGGATAGAGGACAAATCGAGAGAGCACATCAAAGGAAACTGTATTACTCTTAATAACTTGGCTATTTTGCGGGTTGTCTGTCGGCCTTTCAATCCATAATTCTTTTTTCCCTACGGGTTGATCGAGAGAAACGATGAATTTTATGCGTTCGTTTGTCCATTCATCAACCAATCGTACCGGTCCATCGTTGGTCAGAACTCTATAACTGTTATTTCCTAGAGGAGTAGGCCAGCCAAAATTGTATCCTTCTACTGTTACCTGTTGAGTGTGAAGAGCTTTTTGCGGGATGGCGCGAGCGATATGGAACTGTTTTCTCACCTGGTTTGCTCGGTATATTCGGCCTTGCATGTAGTCGCGTATAAGATTTGAGATAAATAAAAAAGAATAAAATGAAATGATTGATGCAAGAATGAGAAAAACAAAGATACCGACATATGAGATGGTTTTTCTTTTTAGCTCCTCCCCCACTTTTGGCATGGATACTTTTGGAATAGAAACGCGAAAATCAGGTTTTTTACTGAAAAATTTCCACGCCTCGTGATAATTAAAAGATTGATACAGTTGAATGAGTTGGGGAATAAACATGTAGAAAAAAAATACGAGCAGAATAAAAAAAGGGTACTGAATGATGTGTAAGAACGAAAATGGCTCAATATAAAACACGGCTAAAAAAAAAGCCGTCACAAGGCAGAATATATTTTCTGTTTTGCTCTTGGAATAGGGTTGTTCAATTTTAATTTTTTTTTCAGAAAAAGTAATGATCCACGCAATCGAACCCAAAAGAAACGCCAAAAAAAGAATAAAGCGCAAATAAGATATGTCGAAGAGATTTTGATCTATGTAACCTTCTGTAGGTTTAATCAAACGTAACAGATGGGCGACTAGAATATAGTTGAAGATAATAAAAGACAGTATTTGTGAGAAATATTTTACTCCTGTCACAAAGTATTTTTCAATTAGTTTCATAATTTTGTCTCAATTGTAATGTCATAAGCATAGCAGAAAGTATTAATGTCAAAAAACCAAAAACTGCAAAGGTCTCTGCGCTGTATATCATATCACTCAAGGCGAATGCAGGAATCAAGCAAAGTGAAACTAAACTGACAAGGGAGTTTATGGTGACGTTAAGATTGAAAACGACAAAAAAAGCGACATACATGATAAAAAGCAATAGTCCCTTTGTAACCATTTCTTCTAAGATTGAATTGACGAGTTGGCTAGCGAAACTATAATGAAGGAGAGACAACGATAACGAAAAGAAAATAAAAATGAGCATCTTACCCGCAAATTTTTTTTGCTTGCTGATAACCACGGCAACAAAATAAAGTATTAGGATGATTAAACAAATGGAAATAAATCCGATTACTAGTCTCACAAGAAAAGAGAACTCCGATCCCAATAGTTTGCTCCCAACGAGAAATGCCAATAGTAAGAAAAATAGAGATAACGTTTTTTCTTTTGCCGAGTAAGTCATATGGTATTGAAACTTTCCTATTATAGTATATATTTAATTTCTCGGTTTAGAGACCGCATTATTCTTTCGCCGAAGGATTGCGAAAAACACTCCGATGGTATGAAACAGCAGCAGTAAGGTAATGGTTGTAGCTGAAATGATGTAACTGATGTACGCCAGTCGTTGCGGCCAAAATTCTACGATCAGCTCGAAATCATACGACCCATCTTTATTTTTTATGCAGTTTGGAGTGATTGTCTGACTGCAGAGATTCGTAGGATTCAATATCCATCCGTTGGCAAAGCCATCTACCATATGGTGTTGTTGATGTATTTCCGGAAGTGGATATGTCTCTAAGAGATTGCCGCTGGAAAGATTGTCGTTTTGAATAGTACCCTTTATATTTTTTGATATAAAGTCGATAACGAAATTTTCGCTGTTTTCAGGAACTATTCTTTCATTGACGTATTCATAATATGTTTTCTTTTTTATCTTCAAATCTCCCAGAGTGGTCAGCCAACCATTCGTAATATACTCGGATGCATCCTTTTTTGTTGCGCGATACGCTTCATCGACAAGCGGCTTTTTGTAGTAAGTCTCTAATTGGTCGTTCAAATTCTGGTAATTTTTGTTGGGGTGATATCTGTTCAGATACATTTTCCATAAGGGATGAAAATTTTCGGTAAATGTTAATAAAAACGGGTCGTGTGAGCGATGCACGATTATTCGATATTTGGAGGAGTTAATTTTTTTAAACTCTATTGTACTTTCGTTCGACGAGCCCCCCTTTTTTTGATAAAAATGAGGCAAAAAATCTGCTAATTTTTTAGTATAAATATCGATCTTTGGGGATGAAAAGATAAGAGTCTCGGGTTTATGAAAAAATAATTTTGGATCGTAATTATCGCCTAAAGTTTTGTCATGATACATATACATAGAGTTTGTTTTTGAGAAAATCTTCCCTTCTTTTGTTCTCTTATCAAATGATACCGCCGGTTTATCTATCATCCAGGGGGAAAGTATAAATCCATAATAGCCCCAGGTATTAAACTGATAGCCCAAGGTATAGGGATAAATATCAATTTTGGTATCTAGTTCAATGTTTTTGATGAATGCTGAGGCGTGAAAATAATCCTCTGGTATTTTTAAGCCATATTCATCTCTATTGATATATTTGTTTACCGATGATTTATTTAAGAAATAGTATCCAGACCATATCGAGAAGCCGGCGATGACTGGTATAGCTATGAGGATAAAAAGTAGAACAATTTTAAACTTTTCAAGTTTAAACTTTTCAAAATTCATTTCAGATGCAAATTGAAAAATTCTTCCATAAATTAAGACATAAAATATAGCGACAAAAATCACAACACCAGCTGTGGTCCTCATAAAAGCCAATGCTTTAACGTTGTTGATTAAATAATCGTATATGAAACCAAATGGTGGATTTGAGCCTTTCGAAATAAAAATAAACAGAAGTGCAAGTATATAGAATAAAACATATATTTTTTTAGAATTTCTATCTAATAATCGAAAGATAATGGGAAATACACCAAGAACGATGATCGGGATTGCATAAAAAACTAGACTAAAAAAAGGACTGGCTATTATTTCTCCATCTTGCACACTTAGACTAGGTGTGTGAAATAACCGAATCATCTTGCTGATCAATGCATACCCGTAATCAAGTGTCACTCCCAGTTCTTTATATCCTTGTTTGACTGAAATCTTAACTCCGGTATTTTGTAAGAAGCTATATCCGTAGAAAAGAAATGGTAACGTCAAGTAAATGGTGCCTAAAAAAATGCACAGAAAATTAAAAGTATTAGTTACAATAGTTTTCAAAGATATCAATCTCATGAGAAGAGACAGTCCAAGCGTTAAAGAAACTAATATGAATAGTAAGAAATGATATTTTGGATTGGGTAAATCTGCGATAAAGCCAAAAAATAGGCAGGTTCCGGCAGCGTCCAAGAAAGTTATTTTTTTATACTTAATGAATTTGAAAAGAAAATAAGATACCCAAATTATTCCGACTGTTCCAAGATAATAAATCAAATGATCAAGATAATGAGGCGAAATAATGATAAATACTGCGGGAAATAGGCCAAATAATTTACTTCCTTTACTAAATAAATTATATATTTTGTAGATTCCAAGGCCAGATAGGAAAAAAATTAAAAATTGATATACAAAGCCAGTTTGATAAATACTCAATCCCAAAGAGACAAAGAAGGTAAAAATTGAGAGCCAAAAAAAATAATTGTTCGATATATATATCCCGTTATTGGCATCATTCCATTGATATGCGGTTTTGTAAGAGAAGATAGGAATAGGGGGAATTAATGTATCATGCCCAATATTCAATAATCCGTATGTTTTTATAATAGGAACGAGTGAGACTATCGTCAGAACAGTCAAGGTTACAATCAGACTTGGGTCAAAGAAGGTTCTAATTTTTTTTTGCAAGAAGCTTATCATAGATATTTAACAAATGAGCTGTTTGATGTTTGTAATCGGTAAAGGGTCCTATTATGTCTCGTGGGTTGAAATTATAGTCAGGTCTATGTATCAGAAATTCAATCTTATTCACAAAATCAGTGAAATTTTTTGGCACAAATCCTATCTTATCAATAATTCTATCGGGAAAGTGAATAAGATTTGTTGAAATTACATTCAAGTTCGAAGCAAGAGCTTCTGTAGGGGCAGTTCCTATACCTTGGTATTTTATATTTTTGTTGTTGCCGTAATAACAATATACGTCGGCAGCATTGTAATACAGAGGTAAATTACTATAAGAAATTTTGTTTATTAACCTATCGGAGACTTGACTGGCTAGTTTGTATAATGGGTGTGAGGGGTGTGATCCTATGAGAAGAAGAAAAAGATGTGGGTACTTTTCTTTGAGTATCCCATATGCCCTTATTATTTTATCAACTCCTTTGTGTGAAGTTAAATTTCCTATATGCAAGAGTATAAAGGATTCCAAAGGAAGTTTTAGTCTTTTTCGTGCCCACGTTTTATTTCTTGGTTTAAATAGGTTGAAATCAATTCCTACATTTTGGTAGCTTATTTTGTTCGATGCGATACGAATCTCCTTTATGAGATATTCAATCCTCGGTTTAATATTGACAAAAAAATGGCTTACGTTTTTGAAATTGTTTCTTTCGTGTGGAGTAATAAATAATCTTTCGAACCATTCTAACCAGGAAGGCTGCCCATATCCATGATACTGAATAGTTATTTTAAATTGAGGAAAATCCTTGAGAACGGTATGAAGTAAACTGCCTCTCTCACCTTGAAAATGGATGATCGTACTTCTCACATCTTCACGTTTTAAACTCTCCATTAAGAGTGGTGACGTTACTAAAGGAAAGTACGACTCGATCGCTTTGTGAACTGTCTGTGCCGGAAATAATTTGAAATGAATGCCTTCTTTCACAAACTCTTTTTTTTTCCCAAGATCTTTTATGGCGTACCAGACTTCACAGCGATACCTGTCCGTATACGATAGGATGCTTCTCGCTAGCCGAGCCGACCAGTTCCCAGTAACATGGTAATCTCTGGTGTCGTCATTCTCTAAACTGTGGCAAAGAATCTGGATGATCTTTATTTTTTTCAGGGTATTATTTTACAAAGATACATTCGTAATTTAGCGTTAAAGATTTATCTTTATCTAATTTATCTAAATAAAAGAAGACGAGATGAATAATAAAGATAGGTATCATAGCAAAAAAATAATAGAGGTATACTAGATATTTATTTTTCAGGACTCTAGGAATTAATGTTTGAATAAATTTGGAAACAGCAATAAATCTACCTCCCTGTGGTTTAATTTTAGCCGATCTAAAGTGATTAGAGATAGCCAGATATTTAAGACCATATCTCGTATATCGGAAAAAATCGTATGGAATGCCATGTTCCTCAAAGTTGCCATGTGTGGTCAAAAAAACTTTCCCGCCTTTTTTTAATATTCTATACATCTCTCTTATCACCAAATGTGGTTCTTTTACGTGCTCCATCACTTGGGTGCATATTATATAGTCAAAGCTTCTATCTTTTACTGGGATTGTCTTTGCGTCAGAAACGTAATCAATTGCCCCATTATAATTAACTATGTCTTGAGTAAAATAGCCGCATTTATCAAAATACCCTTTATAGGGTAGCTCTCCGGCTCCGATATCTAGTACTTTTTTATTTTTTTTGTTGCATTCCTTTGCTGCCTTAGAAATAAATTTTTGGATAGAATATGCGTGGTTGTTAATTATTTCTTTGGGAAAGATTTTGTAGAGAAAGTTGACCAGTACAAATACGTTTAGCATTGTAATATACTACTCAAGAAGAATTATATTGTCAAGACAGTTTGCGACAAAGTTTTTTTGATTCCAGCAGTTATACCATATTTCGGCTTCCAGTGAAATTCTGTAGTGAATCGATTTATATCCAAAATCACTTTGTCAACGTCGATCGGCCTCTTTTTTTTATAGACCGGGGTGATTTTGACGGGCGACAATTTTTTTATGATATTCCAAATTGTATTGATAGACGTGCCTCTGCCGCTGCCCAGATTATATACTTGGTATTTAGTTTTCTTATCAAAGGAGATTAGCATTGCCTGAATCAGGTCTTCAATAAAGATAAAGTCTCTTATGATTTTGCCTTTGTTGAACAGAATCGGTCTGGAATTCGTGCGAATACTGCTCATGATTGTTGGTATGATTCCGAAGCCCTTCTGTAAGCTTTGACGAGGGCCAAATGCATTACTAATCCTATAAATTAAAACAGGAATACTATACATTTCAGAAAAATAGTTCAAATAAAATTCGATGCTTGCTTTAGCAATAGCATGGGGTGAGGAAGGCAGGATGCTTGCGGATTCTCCAATCGGGAATTTTTTCTTGTGCCCGTATACCCCGCCACCTGATGAGGCAAAAACGTATTTTTTGATACCAATTTTGAAGACAGTCTGGGCCAATAACACATTGGTAAAAATATGATCTTTTATTTCGTCGATTGGCTTATTCATCGAACTAATAGGAAGAGATGAACTTATCAGATTGAACACGATATCTTTTGGCTTAACAGTTTTTTTGATTAATTCGATATTTTCAATAGATCCCTTGATGAAGGTTATTTTATTTATTAGGCGAGAAAGATTTGAATAGTCTTTTTTTGACCCTCTGGCAAAAACCACTACTTCATAATTATTGTCTGTCAATGCTTCTGCCAAATAGCTTCCAATAAATCCCCCGCCTCCAAATATCACGCATCTTTTTTTTGTCATGACTTTGCTTATTTTCTATTGACAATTAATTTTTTTGTAACTTACTTCGCCGAATCGCCATTTCGTCTCTTTTGTGATTTCCATACATAGTTTTCTCTCGATACGAAATAGCCTAGTGTAATCAATATGGTTAAAAATGAAATAAGATAACCGATGTGAGATATTTTTTGCGGGGAATATTCGATAACTAACTCAAAATCATATGATCCAGCTGAATTTTTAATGCAATTAGTAGATTTTCTACAGAGTTCCATCGGATCGATGATCCAGGAGTTAGCAAAACTATTCACGATTAAGTGCGAATTAATTGACACATCTTTTTTAAGGAGAGTCTCAAATAAACTTCCTTCCGGTAAGTTATCATTCTGAGTAGTTCCCTTATTATTTATTGAAACATATTTATTATTCGGGCTTCTTTGGGATTTTAAGAGATTACTCTGATACAGCTTCCAACCCTCACTATATGTTTCGCTAAAGACCAGAGGAAAACCTGCTGACGCGTTTCTGATAATGACTCTATACTTTGTTTGGTTAATTTTTTTATATTCGACCATCGGAGGTTTATTTAGTTTTGTCTTTAAATTCAGTACCATTTCTAACTTCTCCGACGTGTTTTGTGGAGAAAAAAAGATGCTATCTCTGAGCTGAATTTTATTGTCAACTATTAAGTTTGGAAGTTGATTTGGATCAGAGTCAATTATCACGATTCGATCAGGGACATATATATGAGGAAGGTATGAAGCATTCTCATATAGAACAGCATTGTCGAAGGTTTTGACATGACGGTAATTTTTGGATATCTGACTATTTACTGCAAGTTGGTCAATATTGGTTGCATTATTTTTTACTACTATGTATCGAATATTAGAAAGGTTTAATAGTATGAAGGAGTTTGGATTTCCTTCGATCAGTTCTTTTTCGATAACGAGAGGTAAACTATAGGATACTCCAAAATCCTGAACTCTTTGATTGATTATTGGTTTATTTGCAACATACGGCAGCATTGGAATGCCAAAATACCAAGGATCTTCCTTCAGGAGTTCGTAACCCGGATCAAGCGGTAGAGTGAACACTTTGGTATCTTCTGGTTGTGAATCGATATAGCCAGCCAATCGATAATAATCGGGAGGAATTCTCATCCCGAGCTCGGCTGGTTTGGCGGGATCAGGTTGGAGATATGCAGGATATCTAAATAAAACAGGATACGAGCTAATTATGCTAAGAATGAATAATATGACGATAACCACACCGTATACCACTCTTGACGGGAACCAATACTGTTTTACATAACGGGCAATTTCAAATAGAGAGAATGGAACAAGTATAGAGTAGGCTACTGCCGCACCTAATATAAAATAAGCCGATGTTCTAAACAACCTAAATACGGGGATATATTCAAGCATAAATCTATACAAAAATCCAATAGGCGGATTCACGCTTTTTGCTAAAAAGAGAGATACAAGAGCCAAGATGATGAGAAATAAAATGTTTTTCACAATCTCCCGTCTTATAGTTCCTAGAAACAGAAGTGTTGAAAAAGCCAAAATAGGCCGTAAATAGTGTAGCGTAAGCATAAACCAACTCGTGAGATAAAACTTAATTTGATCGCCAGCCATAGGTATTCCGTCGTGAAACAGACGAAACATCTTTCCAATCACTGCAGTACCTTCGTCGGCAAACTTATGATCAACTCCAAATGTAATTGGGACTTCTTTTGAGATTGCTATAATATTGTGGTTAAAAAAGCTATTGCCGATCATGCCTAAGAAAAACCAAGCGTTGCACAAAATAACATAGATGACAACCAATGCCAGATAAAAGATGTTTTCTTTTATTCTCTTTGAAAGCAAAGCATACGTTATCGAATATAAAACCATGGGTCCCATGATGAGAAAAAAAGGTCTGGGGTGGGGGTCTGGCAAATTGCCTATACCTACAACAATTCCTATCAGGAGAGCAAAAAAATATCTGTTTTTTCTATGAATTCCCTCTATGAAAAGAGCTAACGCCAGCGGAACAAAAGCGATTGAGGGGTAGGCAAAGTACATATTTAAAAAAGCCGGCGAAAAAAGGTATGAAATCGCAGACAGCAAAGCTATAAGCTTTTTTTGCGGGTGAGCTCTAAGAAGGACAGAGGCCAAGTAATATACGCCAAGAGAACCGATGACGTGGAATAAATAGACATGAAAGAATTGAATTTGAGTCAGTGTGAGGGAAAGTTTGCTTAAGAGCAGATAAAAAAGGGTAATATAATGATATGAACTTAGAATGACCATGCCGTTGTTATTGTCTATCCATGTAGTCAAAAATTTTAGGTTTGCAGTGGGGTTGAGTGGAATCATGTGGTCCCCCGAAAAGAGAACCAAATTATTTTTAAAATCAAACCAAAAAAAATAAGCCAAACCGATCAATAGGATAAGAAAGATTGAAATAAAGTGACCTTTTTTCATTCAGTGATGCTCCGTAATTTATTGATTGCGCTTTTAATATCTGCATATTTCAACTGCATATAGGAATTCACGATTTGTGGTACTGAAAGGATAAAAGTAAAAAATAAAAGGAGAAAGATTGCTGAGAATAACTTTTCATATAGCATAGCCAGTAAAACAGAGCTTATTACAAGAGTTGCTTTTTCAATCCATGGCAACGCTAAAGGTGAAATAAATTGAATTTTTTTCGTTCGCCAAGCGATGTACCAACCCATTATGGCCAAGAAGTAACCGATAAGAAAGAGTTCGCGCAACTCTTCCTGACTAAAAGCATATTGGCTAAGATAGTTTTCTGAAGGCGCGACGAGTTGATATAGATGTTTAAAAACCATAAAGATAAAAATCAAAAGCGACGTTGTTTGGGTTAGGAATTGCAGCAGTGAAACTATTGAATCTTTATCGGTCTTCATTGATTTTTCCGCAATGAATAACATAATTGGATAACGCTTAGAATTAAGAGAAGATAAGAAAACACAGCTAGATTTTCTGCTGTGAAGGAGTATTGTCCCATGAGAAGGATGGGTACAAGGAGGAAAGACAGTAAGGCCAGATAGAGAGTTGTCCTGTGCGGCGGCCGAAACAGAAATAAAAAAACCAGATAGATCAAAAAAAGAAGCGTTCCATTACTTTTAATCTGAAACTGGAGGCTAAAAATAGCGAGCAGAAAAAATAAAACATAAAATGAGCGGAGTCTTATACCATGAGCGATGGATTTTCTTATAGCCAGGAATTGAATCATCATAGTTACTATACCACAAAGACCTAAAACATACATTATAGTTATAAACATGTATATTCGTGTAATAAATACTTTCCTGACCAGAATGAAATTGGACAGCGCAAAAAACAGATATAAAAATTAGATTTTACGTAATTTTTCATAGATAAAATAGAGGGAAGTAATTATTATCGTCACAATGCTCATAAGGTATCCTGCGTTTGACATCTCTTGCGGAAAATACTCGAGGGAAAGCTCAAAATTATAGGATTGGTCGGGATTTAGTGAGCAATCTCCCTGTTGTCTGCACAACTCTGAAGGTTTAACAATCCAGGAGTTGGCGAAGCTATTTGCTTCAACATGGTATGTGTCGGGCAATAGCGATCTGCGTAAGTAAAGTTTCCAGCCGTAGTGAAAAGTCTCGCTAAAAATGAGGGGAAAATCTGAAGAAGCATTACGAACGGTTACAAGGTATTTAGTCTGGCTCATTTTTTTATAGGTGATTGCAGGTAGTTTAACCATTTCGCTTTTTAAACTCTCCAACATATCTATTTTTTGTTTTGTGTTTTGCAAAGTGAAGTAAATAGCTTCTTTATCGCGAAGATTATTTGTATTAATCACTCCGGCTATTTGTTCTGGAACAGAGTCTGTTATTACAATGCGATCTGGAACGTATACATGAGGGAGGTAACTCGGATTTTCATACATCAGGTAATTTCCAAAAGTTTTCACCAAGCCATAATGTTTAGATATATTCGTATTTGCCTTCAATTTGTCTATGTTGGTAGCATTATTTTTAACTATAATATAGCGGATATTTGATATATTCAGTAAAAATACAGAGGTTTCATTTCCTTCGATCAATTCGTTTTCTATGATTATAGGCAAACTGAAAGACCCACTAAAATCGCGAACTCTTTGATTAATAATAGGTGTACGCATGATCCACGGCAGCATCGGAATGCCAAAATACCAAGGGTCTTCCTTCAGGATTTCGTATCCCGGATCAAGCGGTAGAGAAATTGTTTTGCTATCTTCCGGCTGCGAATCGATATAGCCAGCCAATCGATAATAATCGGGAGGAATTTTCATCCCGAGCTCGGCTGGTTTGGCGGGATCAGGTTGGAGATATGCCTGATACCTCAATAAAATTGGGTATGAGTTGACTAAGCTTAAGATAAGCAAAACGATCCCTGCACATACTGCCAGCCGTTTGTATGTGCCGAAATACTTGACGATCTCAACTACTGTGAAAGGGACTAAAATGGAATAGGCAATCGCAGTTCCTAATATAAAATATGACGAGTGTCTAAAGACGCGAAAGATAGGAATGTATTCGAGTGCAAATCGGTAGAGAGAACCAAAAGGAGGATTCACGCTTTTTGCGAGAAATAAGAAGGTTAGAGCTAAAATTACAAGGAAGAGCATATTTTGGGCAATTTTTTTTTCTTTATTTTTGAGGAAAAGCAGCGCTGAAAAAGCTAGGAGGGGGCGCGAATAGTTTGCTAAAATCATGATCCAATTTGAGACAAAAAACTGGAGTCGAGCGGCAGTGAGCGGTAAATTGTCGTGAAATAAGCGTACCATTCTCATGATCAGAGCCGTTCCCTCTTCTCCAAACTTATTATTGACTCCAAAAGTGAAGGGAACCTCCTTGGCTATGGAAATCACGCGCGAATCCAGAATGGCATTGCTTATAAAACCTAAAAAAAACCAGGCATTCAATAAAAAAATAAAGAGAAGAACGAGGAAAAGATATGAAAGAATGCGTTTTACTTTTTTTGTCACGTAAGCTTCGAGCGCAGCATATAAAAAAATTGGCGTCAGTATCAGAAACGGAGGCCTCGGATGAGGATCCGGCAAACCGGCTAGACTCATGACGAGGCCGATTGCCAGAGCGAAGAGATATGTACGCTTTCTCGACATGCCGTCGATAAAAAGTGCCAGCGCCAGTGGTACAAATCCAATCGACGTATAGGCAAAGTACATATTTAAAAAAGCCGGCGAGAATAGATAGGTGATTCCCGCGAGAAGTGAAATCAATATTTTTTGCGGATGTTTTGATAAAAGTACGTGAGCTAAATAAAATATGCTTAACGCTCCGACAACGTGGATTGTATAGACGTGTATAAACTGGATCGTCGTTAAAGACAGCGAAAACTTGGATAAAAACGAATAAAGAAGGATCAGAAAATGAAGAGAACTCATAATGATTGTTCCATTGTTATTATCCACCCACATGCTTAAATACTTTACGTTTGTCTGGGGTTGTAGCGGAATGCCGATATCCCATCCGATGAGAACGAACCCCTTTTCAAAATTAAACCAAAAAAAATAGGCGAGCCCTAGCAGTAGGATGGCGAGGATTGAAAAAAAAATTGATTTCTTCATCATGGTGAATTGTATTTCCGCAAAATATTTTGAATGATTGCTCTCCAAGAATAGTATGGTTCGGTAAGTGTGCGTATATTCGTAAAGTGTTTTTCATTATTGACCATATAATTCATTTTCTCCTCTAACTCTTTTTGATTGGTGACGAGGAACCCAATCTTACTTTGAATGTTTGTCGGTGCCTCAAAAAGATTGGAACTTAGGATAGGGATGTCGCATGCCAATGCTTCACAGGGAGCGACACCCATCCCACTCGTCTTTGCTTTATAGGGCGGGCAGAGCATACAGTATGCGTCGGAAGCGTTAAAGTACGGGGCGAGTTTTTTATTATCTATCCATTCAATGATGCGGTCGGCATTTTTTTTTGCATAGTCATAATATTCATTGTTTTTCGTCCAGCCAATCAAGATAAGATAGGTATCGTAGGCTTCCTTGATTTTTAAGTGTGCGTCAATGATTTCTTTGACTCCTTTCGTTCTGTCAAATCTTCCGACAAATAAAAATATTGTTTTTTTGAGAGGTAAACCCAATTTTCTTCTCGCCTCAATCCTGTCCCGTGGTTTAAAAAGGTCATAATCAACTCCCAGATTCTGCAGAGATATTTTCTTGGGATCAATACGGCAGTTATCTACCAGATAAGGAATTCTATTTCTCATGCAGACGAAAAAATGTTTTACATATTTGAAGAAATACCTTTCGAACGGTGTAATGAATATTTTTTCAAAAAGAAGTAAAATATCAGGCGTACGATAGCCGTGGAACTGGATAAAAATTGGATTATTTTTAACGGTAGAGATAATCTGCCATACCAACAAGCTGCGCTCACCCTGTATATGAATAACCGTCTCTTTATTCTTAGCGATTTCTTTTAAGGCTCGCATCATGAGAGGAGAGAAAATGATGCCAAAAAAAGATTCAAGTCCCTTATCGTACGTCCAAGCGGGAAAAAGATGATAGGTAATTCCGTCTTCCTTCCAGATTTTTTCCTGTTTGATGCTCGTCACCGCATAAAAACACTCGTTTTCATACCCCTTTGCATATGTATGCATATATCTGGCTGTTCGTGCTGCCCATCCGTAATATACATGTTCTTTGGTGAAAGGAGCCGTGTGGCATTGGATGTGAATAACCCTAGGTTTCATAGCTATTTTATCTTTCTTCCAGATTTATTAACTTTCCCGTGGACTCTCGCGGGGTTACCGTAAGCCAGGGCAAAAGGCGGAATGTCTTTTGTGACGACCGCTCCTCCGCCGATGAGAGCGTATTCACCAATAGTAATTCCCGGGATAAGAGTGACGTTAGCTCCTATGGAGGCGCCTTTTTTGATATGAATATTTTTCGCAAACCAGTCTCTCCCTTCTTTGACCATTTCACCATTTTCACTGACCGATCTCGGATTTTTATTATTGCTAAAACAAACATGCGGACCGATAAAGACAAAGTCATCTAAGACTACACCTCTGTAGATGGATACATTATTTTGAATATTGCATTTTTTGCCGATCTTAACATATTTATCGATATACACTCCTTTTCCGATCGTAGAGTTCTCCCCTATCTCGACTTTGTCGAGTATCTGAACGTAGTGCCAAATTTTCACACCGCATCCGATTTTTGCAGTCGTTGCTATTTCGGCGGTCTTATGAATATATGTCTTCATAATAGTTTGTAGCGATAGGTATCAGGATCGTTTTGGTCATGAACTTCATTTACCAAAGCCAACAAAATCGTCTCATTTTTTCCTACATTTTTGAATGCATGAGCAATATTCGGCTTAAAGTTGAGCATTAAATTCTGGCGATCTTTCAATATAAACTCTTCTTTTTGTTTCGTTTTTAGATCAATGACACAGACTTTGCAGGTACCTTGAATGAGATAGAACCATTCAGATTTTCGTCTATGGTAATGGTTGCCCCGAACGACTCTAGGATCGAATTTAGAAACAAAGAAATGTTTTGATTCTTGAACAATTTTTTTAAATGTATTTTCTACCAATGTCCCGTTTTCAAATTGATACTGCCGCAGTTTGATTTTTCTTATTATCTTAGTCATAGTATTGAATCAATTCCATTTGCTTCCTCTATATAAGATTGAATATATTTTTTAATTTCTTTATCTGACATAAAATTTTTCCAGGAGTTAGAAAAAAAATTGTTTCTTTCAGTCAATGTTTTAGTCTTTTTTACGATTAGATTTTTATCAATGTCTGATGACTTATAAGGTGATACGATAAAGTATCCGTCTTTTTCTTTGGTTCTATATAGATTATCTTCAGTTATGAGATATTCATGCTTTTTTTCCCCTACTCTTATACCAATATATTTTATTGGATAGGATTTTTTTATATTTAAAATAGCCATAAAATTTTTAATAATATTGTCCAATTTTGCCGACTTCATTTTTTTTACTACTATATCACCATCATTTCCATGTATTGTTGCCCAGAATATGAGATCTATTGCCTCCTTTTGAGACATGAAAAATCTAGTCATTTCTGGATCCGTAATTGTGAGTGGTTTATTTCTTTTGAATTGATGATAGATCGTTGGGAAAAGGCTTCCGTGAGTGCCGATGACGTTACCAAATCGTACGTTTACAAATTTTAAACCAGGTGTTTTTTCCTTTAAAAGATGCGAAGAAAATATTTTTTCTTGAACCGCTTTTGTCAATCCCATCAGATTTGCCGGATCAACAGCTTTATCAGAACTAATTGAGATAGTTATAGGTACTTTATTTTTAATTGCACTTTTTTTGACATTCAGACTACCTAAAATATTTGTTTTGATGAATTCCTCGGGCATCTCTTCTGATGGAGGTACATGCTTTAAAGCAGCACAATGAAAAATTAAGTCACAATTGCTACTTGCTACCAGGACAGATTCGCTATCTCTAACGTCACCAAGGAAAAAATCTATATTAGAAATATCACTATATTTATAGCGAAGTTTGTACTGTTTATATTCGTCTCTACTGAATATTCTAATCATTTTTGGTTTAAAACCTATGAGCGCATTAAGAATTTGAGAACCTATGCTTCCGGTTCCTCCAGTGATAAGTATTTTTTTATTTTTAATAAAATCTTTGAACATACAAATAATATTAACAAACTAATCTTTCTTTAATCCAGTCTTCTCTCAAAAACGATATAAAAACCAGGGAGAAGAAATTGATATATATACGCAATTAAAATAGCAAGGTTTCCATTCATACAATAAATTGTTCTAGTAGTTTAATCTAATAACGTTTTAAATACAAGTTTTTCTCTATTACTATACCCAAGTCATTATTTTCATTCTTTCCTTAGAAAAAAACAAAGAATGATATACTATGTTTTGATTCAGAGAGAATCTTCTAAATAAGGTATTTAATCTATGTACAAAACGGGGGTACCAAATGATGTAGGTTTTCACCAACAGACAAAGATAGAACCTGCAAAATGGCCTTTTCTGGAACGCGTACTGAAACAGTACAATAAAAAAATATCGGTCCTTGATATAGGTTGTAGCGCAGGCAATAAGCTGCTTTACCTTTATAAAAAGGGGTATAGAAAAATTTATGGCATCGACTATGCCGCTCGCGTATTTCAACACATTTGGAAACAGCTACCCTATCTCCATATCAATCAAGGTAATGCCGAAAATCTTCGGAGGTTTCGTAATCAGCAATTCGAGATCGTTTATGCGTGCCATCTTTTAGAACATTTACCCCATCCGGAAAAATGCGTAAAAGAAGTAGCGAGAATTCTAAAAAAAAATGGTACATTTGTCCTCGGGATTCCCAATGGCTATCATTTGAGTGACATTATCATGAGAATTGTGCAAAAAATAGTCTATGGAAGGACAGACCACCTACAAACATTTGATTTAAAAAAAATTACAGAACTACTCAGATCATATAGTCTTAGGGTTACAAAAGCGGACATAGATAAGGGATCGCTAGAGTTTTTGCATGACGTAAGACTTAATAGAAAAACAATGAAAATTCCTGAACAATTTTTATATCCTTTGGTTAAAAAAATCTATTGGAAGGATCTTTATTTTAACATTGTAGCAAAAAAGTAGTGCTTTCCACCTATTCTGTATAATGTTTCTATTATGGCACAAAGAACGAGATTTCTGATTTTTATAGCTTTTATTAGTCTCGTCGTTTTGAGTCTGCTTTTTTCCAAAAAAGAAATTAAAGAAATTAAGGACATTCCTGAAAAGAATGATGGGACAATTCGAGCATTTGCGGTGACAGGTCAGGTATTTGCTAACCCAGATGAATTTGAATATATTTTGAGCGATGTGCAAGCAAAAGATACCCCAGTTCTTCTTGTGGCCGGAGATATTGGAAATAAACTCTTGGATACGTTTCAATCATATGAAAACAGCTATGATCTTAAACTGATTGCATCTCCCGGCGACACTGACATACGTGATTCCGCAGGAGCAGCCCGCTTTTATACGAGAATTGGAAATTACAGAAAGGAAGTAATAGGCGGTCTCAACATCATCGTCTTGAACACGATGCTCAAAGATATAGCCGATCAACAACTTACATTCCTTAAAACCCAATTGAAAGAACTTACCGGTAAACCAGTAATCATTCTGTTACATCATGCATTGTGGTCTCCGTCTCTAAGCAATAACTGGATGAAAAACATTCACCCGCTTTTAGTCAAACACGGTCAGGCGTATGTATTTGCCGGAGATTCATCCTCCACTTTGAGTCTTATCAAAGACGGTGTCCAGTATTTTACAACAGGGTTAAGACCACACGATCAGGAGGTTTTGACGGAAACCGACGAGCAAAGCTATCTCTACTGTAACATAGAAAAAAAGATTGACTGCGAGAAAGTCAACTTTGACAACTATAGTAACAAATATACAAAAAAGGCTTCCTTTACGGCATTTATGTCGACATTGAAATCTCTCACTGATAAACAGTCAACGCAAATTTCCCTACCCCTCAATGGTAGAGAGCTTGACCAAGACATTCCGAATGTTACCTATTTGACCATAGAAAGACCCTCTCTCGCGTGTGAAATGCCTGCATACCAGTTCAGCGTCACGGGAAAAGGATTGTACAAAGAGGTCAAATGGTATAGAGGATTAGAAATTTCGCCTGCGAAAAAATTTTTCTTCATACATAGAGCACCTAAGAAAGAAGATCTCATACGCAACCTCTCATTTTACATTCCTCCCGATAACAAAACATACTGTGAAAATTTTATTGTCAATCTCTATACTGAAGACTATGTTGATGAATTTGAAAGTCTGAAAGGAGGGCTTAAGGAATATTCTATTTTAGTAGACGATGCTAACTGGAAGAAGCTCTTGGCAGGAATCCCGAAAACATTTGGGGACCGTATTAAAAGCGACTTCACGTTTCCCCAAGTTAAGGCAGAATTTTTCTTCAGAGATAAAAAATACGACATCACATTAAAAAATCGCGGAAATGTACACTTACATTGGCTCTATGATAAAAAATCATATACCGTCACGTTTAAAGACTACCTCAAAAAAAACAAAAAACTCCTTCTCTACATCCCTGATAAAAGAGCCTACGCAGGTGAGCATTTGGTAAATCTACTTGCTAAAACGCTCGGCTTGCCTTCACTGGAATCCGATTTCGCAAACGTGACCATCAACGGCAACGATTACGGCGTCTATTATATTTCGGAAGATTTTGACAAAGATTTTCTTGCCAAAAGAAATATGGAGGAAGCAAATATTTATAGCAGCGACCCATATAAAGCTCCGGCGACTCATGAAAGACAAGACGTCCCCAACGAAATGATTATATCGACATTAAAAAATTATGATGGCAATAGAGATAGAGACGTTGAATATTTTCTTTCTGTGTATAAAGAGGATATCGAAGTTTTAAAAAATACGTGGCAGAATCATTTTGGACCGGATGATCTCGCTAAAATGCTGACACTCTTCACCATATCGGGTTCGGCTCATTATGACCTGGAAAACACGTTTTTTTATATTAATCCAAGCTCGGGGAGAATAACTTTTTTCCCGTGGGATTTCATGAACTATATGAACACAGGTAATCTACAAAGAGAGGATTTGGTAGTGATCCCCAATGACTATCTAAACATCAACAAACTTTTCTCCGCTCTTTTGCTTATCCCCGAAATAAGAGACATGCGCAATCGAACCATTTATAACAATGCGGAGAAATTGCGCGAACGACTGGTTGAATTTCAGGAACATGAGCATGCTGAGCTCATTGCGAATTTTCTCACCGATCCCTATACGAGGCTTTATATGGGAGAAGCCAATAGCGATAGCTTCATATCGCATGTCATCTTTCCAGATACTGTCATAAAAAATATTATGTATCTTAAAGAAAAAATTGAAACACTAAGGGTTACCGCAAGCAGAATTCCAACAAATACGCTAGCGATTCTTTCCGACTCATTTTCCAGTATACAACTGAAGCAAATCACGCTCAACAACTTTTTTCCTGGTGATGAAATTCAAATTTTTATCGATGAAATCAAGCTGAACCATTCGAACTATATAACTCATTCAGCAAACGACAATACGTTCGTAATCACTTTTAAAAAAGATCTATTCCTTCATCCAACTGTAGAATACGAAAAAAAATATGCAGCTCTAATTCATGTAAAAAGTGTCCAAAAAAAAGTCCGGATCGTTTCACGGGATGCAAGCATTGGTGACGGTACAATCGAAGTCGCAAATACTTCCACGTCAAAAAGCGAAATTATTCCCATCACAGAAGGACAAATAAATACCAATTACACTTTACTGCCGGCAGTCAGTAAAGATCTAGGAACACAAACTTTTAAGCATCCGCTACTCAATAATATCGAGGGAAGCGCATATACCTTCAAGGATGCGAACGTCGTCATAGAAAAAGATCTTTTTATACCCCACAATACGACTCTCATCATCAAGCCCGGGACCAAAGTACTTTTTGCCGAAAACGTTTCCCTTATTACCCGCGGTAAAATCATAGCTAAAGGAACAAAAGATAAACCAATAGTATTCACCTCACTAAAAAAGAATAAACCGTGGGGAGTGGTCGGCTTACTCCTCAATGAAGCTTCGGGAGAATTTTCCAACTGTTTTTTTGAAAACGGCAACGACGCATACCATAAAGGAGTCTATTTTTCGGGCATGCTCTCAAGCTACTACAGTGATATTTCGATTCAAAACTGTACATTCCAAAAAGCTAACAAAAAGTCTGGCGACGACGCCGTCAATATTAAAAATGCAAAAGCACTCATCGGCAATAGCATTTTCAAGAATAACAAATTCGATGGGCTGGATCTAGACTTTGCTAAAAACGGAACGCTCGTAGAAAATAACCTCTTCGAAGATAACGGCAACGACGGAGCGGACATTTCTCAAAGTAAAAATACTATTATCCGCAACAATCGGTTCAGAAAGTCAGGCGACAAAGGCATAAGCATCGGTGAACAATCGGAAATCTTGCTGCTGAACAACTATATCGAGCAGACAAATATGGGAATAGCGGTAAAAGACTCTTCGATTGCGAGAGTGGTAAATAACACCATTGTTAGGAACAAAGTTGGAGTTGCGGGATACAACAAAAAGGATATTTTCGGCGGCGGACAGATATTGATTTACAATAGCTTATTTCAAAATAACGGACAGGATTTCGGATTAGAAGATATTAGTGCTGATGACTCACGATCCGGGAAAAGCGAATTTTTGTCTTCAATACAAGCTACAAACTCTCTATACAAGCAATCAAATACTAAAACACAGGAACTGATTCGTCAGGCTACAGAAAAAGTGAAAAGCAAAAAGAAATTGGTGAAAGCAATACTCGATGATCAATTGGATATATATAGTAATAAATACGCCATTCTTGTCAACTCTGCTACTCAAATGGAATGGGTAGACGAACGCTTTAAAAATAAGGACGTTGGTTTCAACAGTTCATATCCCTATGAAAACTGAATATAAATATTTTATCCCCCGCGCGATAAGTTCGTTCATTTTAGCGAACCTCAAGAATTTTATCATCAGCGATCCCTATAGCGGCGAAGGAGGTAGTTACAGAGTCTCATCGGTTTATTTAGAAACGCTCAATATGACTTCCTACCTGGATAAATTAAATGGTTTAAGTAAGCGTTTAAAATTGCGTGTCCGCTGGTATCCTTCGGGAACGCACCTTTTCAATACGCTTGAGCTTAAATATAAAATATACGACAAGCTGGTTAAGAAACGATTTCCGGTCGATACAAATACGCTTAAAAAAATACTACTTAACGATCATGAGCAAATAGGAAAAGATTGTTCTGATGGCATTCAAAAGTTTATCTTATTGAAAAAGGCAAATGCAATGTATCCGTTTATCAGAATCGATTACATAAGAAGAGCATACGTAGGAAAAGTCGATAAAAATGTAAGAATCACTTTCGATCAGGATATTCGCTGTTGCAGATACGTCGACTTTCAATCGTTGCCAACGATTCCCTCACTCCCCAGCAGATCTGTCATTATGGAAATCAAATCTCACGGATACTTTCCTACCTGGCTTACGTATATCATCAAGAAATACGGCTTGCAAAGAGCCGCCATCAGTAAATATGTCTCTAGTGTTCAACGCTTGGCTTATAACAGTTCTTTACTTATTAAATAATTTATTAGTTATAATACAACAATATGGTTTTACCTGAGATTCCAACTGATTGGAACATAGCTGTCAACCTTGAACTACAAAGGCTTTTGCTTTCCCTACTCCTATCATTTCTTTTAGGGATGGTTATTTCGTTCATTTATAAAAAGACGAATAGGGGGTTTTCTTACGAATCGTCATTCGCCTATACACTGGTACTCATCACCATTATCATCTCTTCCATCATGGTCACGATAGGGTCAAATGTGGCTTTATCCCTCGGTCTGATTGGTTCTCTTTCAATCATTCGTTTCAGGACCGCCATCAAAAACTCCATCGATATGGCTTTTTTATTCTGGACCATTGCCATAGGCCTCGCATCGGGAGCGCAAAATTATCAAGTAGCGGTAATTACTACGATAACGCTTGGAGTGATCATACTTCTTCTCAACAAGTGGAAAATATTCTTCCGAGCCAATTCGGACTATATTGCAATCATTCAGTCGGCACCAAAACAAAATGTCGAGCAATTTACGAATATCTTTAGAAAAAATGCAATCGATTGGAGAGTCAACTCTTCGGTAAGTAACTCTGATGGATTAGAAATCACTTATTCAATTCAACCAAGAAAAAAAATTGAAATGACAGAGGTGATACAAGAACTCAACAAACTTCAGACGGTAAAAAATGTGTCGCTGCTCACCCCAGAGACGAACTTATTCATTTGAGTCTGCAAACGTAGATGAATTGAAAGGCGGTGAGCGTGTCAAATAGTTTGAGCATGTGTCCAAGACCGGTTGGAATTGTTTTCTCTACTTCAAACCCACAAGCACCAATCATTTGAATTGCGCTTTCCCTGGTGAAGAAGCGCAAGTGGTCCTCGCTTATAATCCCCGCATCGGTATAAGCAAATTTCCCCAGCAGAAGGTTAAGGCGGATTTCAAGCCGTGCTATATTCGGCATCGAGATGATGATGGTGCCTTTTTTTGCCAGATATTTTTTTGCGTCTTGTAAAAGCAAATCAGGGCGCGGTAGATGTTCAAGGATGTCAATAAATAGAATGTAATCGTACGTTCTTTTAGGAATCGAGAGTTTATGCAGATAGAGGTCTCGAATGAAGGTTGATTGATAATAACGAGCGGCTATTTTTAGAGCTTTTTCATTGATGTCGATCCCGTCGGCTACCACCTTTTTTTTTCGTAATGCCTTTCCCACAAATCCAGTATTACACCCTACGTCCAAAATTTTCGTCGAAGCTCGAATAAGCGCTATGACGATCGAATGGGGGCTGTGAGGCGATGTGCTCATCGTAAGACAGGGATCTTTTTTAAACATAGACAGAAGTGATGGTTTTAATAATATAACTGACCTCTTTTTTGCTAAGATGAGGTTGAACTGGAATAGACAAGACTTCATTCGCGATTTTTGCAGTAACAGGAAATCTTGACTTCCCGTTATTCATATGAGCGAGATGCTTGAATCTATATAAGGGTACGGGATAAAATATATTCGTCTGAATTCCTTTTTTTTCTAAATATGCTTTAAGCGCGTTTCTATTCATCTTTGAATTGTGTTTGATTCTTAGCGTATATTGATGATAGGCATGTGTTCGGTCGTTTTGAGGATGACTCAACTCGATTTCTTTTATACGCTGAAATGCTCTATCATACTTTTTTGCA
>Ga0155156_140_pt2 | contig 20613 bp, 20 predicted proteins | sample RifCSPhighO2_01_FD_106124 | JGI IMG/M metagenome (GOLD analysis project Ga0155156, IMG submission 106124) | Candidatus Roizmanbacteria bacterium RIFCSPHIGHO2_01_FULL_39_8
CCATTCAAACCGCTCCTCTGGAACTTTACTCATATCGACTATAACGATGTCAAAGCCTTGGAAAAAAATATAACAGGAGATACTGCTGCATTTATAGTCGAGCCTATCCAGGGTGAAGGAGGAATATATATTCCCCATGAAAACTATTTCAAAGAAGTCAGTAAAATTTGTGATGAAAAAAGAATATTACTGATTATTGATGAAATCCAGACAGGTTGCGGAAGAACAGGACGATTTTTGGCCTCACAAATTTCAGATGTTAATTACGATATTGTTTGCTTGGGAAAAGGATTAGCCGGAGGGATACCTGTCGGAGCAACACTTGTGTCAGAAAAGATTGCAGCAAAAATTACGAGAGGAGTAAACACTTCCACATTCGGTGGTAATCCACTCGCTTGTGCCGGAATTTTGGAGACATTGAAACTGCTAGATGAAGAAATGCTAGCACATGTTATTGAAATGGGAGATTATTTCTTGGGACAATTAATAAAGATAAAATCAAGTCTTATTCGGGATGTTCGTGGAAAAGGGCTCATGATCGGAATCGAAGTAAAAGACAAAAGAAATGACATATTAAAAGCACTCCAGCAAGAATATATCCTAACCATTCCGGCAGGTGAAAATGTTGTTAGACTTCTTCCTCCTCTTATTATTGAAAAAAAACATGTCGATGAAATTGTAGATAAATTAAATAAAGTTTTAAAGCTTGTATGAGTTGTCATGCTGAATTTAGTTCAGCATCTGGTTTTAAATCAGATCCCGAAACGAGTTCGGGATGACAATGAATTACTTATGTGTAGATTTTTAATCGCAAAATCAACGAAACCTATTAGACCTTCTAAAATTCTAGAAGCTTTCGCTTCTATGGCAAAAAAAGGTAAAGCCTTTGATGGCGATTGGCAGGGTGACGGCTGGGGAATTGCCTGGATGTCTGACGACTCTACCTGGAAAATATACAAATCACTTTCGCCTATCTGGGAAGAGGAAAAAAAATTTGAAGATTTTCCCGAAACAAATTTATTTGCAATACATGCAAGAAGTGCATCATTTCCTCAACACAAAAACAACCTTGAGTTTAATCAACCTTATATAAGTGATTCCACCTTATTTGTTTTTAATGGATTGCTGAAAGGAGTAAGATTGCCATTTTCCGTTTCCGGAACAATTGGAACCCAAAAAATCTGGGCTCTTTTGCAAGATGAGCTTAAAAATAAAAATCCGAAAGACGCTCTTAACAAGGTGAAAGATCTTTTGATAAAACACATGAGGGAAATCCAAGCTCTTAATATTGGCATGATTTATGGGGGTGATCTTTTTTCGGTCAACTACTTTACCAAACACAGGAATTATTACACGCTTCAACGTTTTTTTTATAAGACCACAGATATTATCTGTTCAGAAAAACTCAAGGAACTCGAATTTAATTTATAAGTTATAATTACTGCTATGGACACGATTTCTTTTGACGAGTGGAAAAAAATCGAAATGAAAGTGGGGAAGATTATGAAAGTCGAGCGGGTTCCTGATACCGACAAATTGTACAAGCTCCAAGTCGATATCGGTGTGGCTGAGCCTATTCAAATTGTGACAAGCCTTGTTCCCTATTACAAAGAAGAGGAATTGCAGGATAGAAAAATAGTTGTACTGGTAAATCTTGAGCCCGCAAAATTCGCCGGAGAGACTTCAGAAGGAATGCTTTTATGTGCAGAAAATGAAGACGAAGATAAGTGTGTCCTGCTTTCTGTTGAAAAAGATATTGAACCCGGAACACCAATTACATAAGTTCAAAGTGCAAAGATCAAATATCAAAACCTAGTTCAAAGCTCAAAGTTCACTATATTATTCTGAAGCTTTGGTCTTAGATTTGATCTTTGATATTTGATTTTTGATCTAATATTATGATTTGGGTCGACCGCATTGCCAAACAATTTGAAGGAAGAGCTCAACATGTTGACGACATGTTTACTCCGTCGGGATTTGCCCACATGGGTTCCTTGCGTGGACCTATTCTGCATGATGTGATCTACAAAGTTTTACACAGCAAAAACAGGGACACCGTTTTCACCTATGTATTTAATGATTTTGATACGATCGACGGCCTGCCTCCTGATTTGAAGGAAAAATTCTCACCTTATTTTGCCTGGCCTTTGAGTAAAGCTCCCTCGCCTGTCGATGGTTATAAAAGTTTTGCTGAATATTTCTCGTCTGATTTTAAAAAAGTGCTTGAATCCCTCGGGTTTCAGGCAAATTATATCTCTTCCTGGAATATGTATCATGAGGGCAAATTTAATGAAGTCATTAGAATCGCGCTGGATAATAAGGAAAAAATACTTGAAATCTATAAAAAAATTGCCGGATATAAGAAAAAGTCTTCAGATTGGCATCCTCTTCAGGTCATCTGCCCAAAATGTGGAAAACTTGGAACGACAAAGGTGACAGGCTGGGATGGAGAATTAGTCACCTTTACCTGTGAACCTCGTCTCGTAACCTGGGCAGCAGGGTGCGGATATTCGGGAAGCATCTCTCCCTTTGACGGGAATGGAAAACTTCCCTGGAAAGTCGATTGGCCTGCTCACTGGAAAGTACTGGGAGTTACCTTTGAAGGAGCCGGAAAAGATCATGCCAGTCGCGGCGGGTCCTATGATATCGCATTTGCTCTCTGCGATGAAGTTTTTCACTCTGTCAGACCGTATTATTTTCCCTATGAATTTTTTCTTTTTGGGGGTAAAAAAATGGCTTCTTCCAAAGGTATAGGTCTAAAAGCCAGAGATTTGACAACTATTCTTCCTCCAGAAATAGCGAGATTTCTCATTGTTAGAATTCCACCGCAAAAAACACTAGAATTCAATCCAATAGGCGAAGCAATACCAAATCTCTTTGACGAATATGACCGCTGCATGGCTGCCTATTTTGACAAGCAGGAAGGTAAAATTCCTGCAGGAAAACCCGGAGAAGTTTTGTCTGATTTTGCTCGAATTTATGAACTCTCCGAAGTTCGATTGCATCCGAAAAAAAGAATTTCTGTTCCACGTTTCAGGACGGTAGCTAATTTAATAAAAAATAAAACTGATCTCACTTCTTTTTTTGCAAAACAGAAAGGGTCAAAACTAACTCTTGAAGAGGAAAAAATACTTAAAGAAAGAGAACAATTTGTGGAAGTCTATCTCAAAAATTATGCCCAAGATAAACCAACTATAAACTATAAACTACAAACTACTAACTTCTCTGCGGGTCAAAAAGAATTCCTCCTGTTGCTTGCGAAAAATTTGAAGTCTGCAAAAGAAAATAAAGAAGACATACAGAAGATCGTCTTCGATTCAATAAAACAGAGTGGACTTAATCCTAGAGATGCTTTCAGGGCTTTTTATCAAAAGCTGACTGGCAAAGACTTCGGCCCAAAAGCCGGAGATCTTATTCTGGAACAAGGTATTGATGCTGTTATCTCAAAACTACATTCAACTTCGAATTAATTCTTTTACATTCTTCTGCCACCAATCTCCTATGACACTTTTTAGGGCTTTCTTCCCAACATAAAAGGGTAATTTTTTTCTTTTTTGAAAGTAAAATTAAAATTTTTACATATTCCTTATTTTTTATTAAGACTTCTTTTGTGAATCTTTTCTTGAATTCATTCCATGTAATTTTTTTTTTAATTACGTATAACTTTAATAACTCTTCGGGAGGTGCAAGTTTTGGGAGCCAAATGTCAAAGTCATACACTTTTTCAATTCTCCTCATTATGCATATTCTTATCCCATCTGATTTATTTTTTTTTCTTTGTATTGATTTGCTTGCAATATTAAGCATAAAGATCTACTCTATCTTGGGATAAAGCCACAACATTGTTTAACCATTCCCAATTTCTATATCTCATGTGCACTTGAGTATTATATGGCCTAAATAGTTCAGGAGGCATCCCAATTGCAACAGTATGAACAGCATCCCTATAGACGTCTTTAAAACCTGCGTCATTGATACCTACACCGTTTATTGCCCTTACCACGCATAGTTTCATTAAAACCGGTAAGGACATACCACCCGATAAGCTATGAACAGTTGTAGTACCCATGTTTTTTTCAGAGTATGGTTTACTACTATAGAATAAATCAAATATTTCTAGATACCTTTCCATACCCTCATCTGTTGCTAGAAAGGATACTCCTGCAAAGTCAAGCATAACATTTGCCGCAACTTTTGTTTCGGATTCAAAAGTTTGCGCTCTTACTAAACGTGTTACTGCTCCTGAGGAGACTTGATAAAAAGGATCCTCACAACAAGATATTGAAAAATCCCTCATACTAGAGAAATTATCCTGAAGCTCCTCTAGCTTCATTGGTTTTCCCTTGCTCACTAATAAACCATCTCTACCAGGAATGCTCGTTCTTGTATCCGCTGCAACAATTAAACAATCTTTATGTTGATTTAGCAATCTTTGTTGCTTTAAGTAATCATGTAGCCTTTGTGCCTTAAAACCAGCCACAAGAACTTCATCTAATAAAGGCTCCTCTCCGGATTCAACATAAAGTTTTACTGCAGTTTTCCCTCCAAACATCTGCTCGACGAACTCCGCTCTTCTTGGACTAGTACTCGATAGTAAAACTATAGGCGGTGTAAACCTGAGTTGCCCTTCTGAAAAGACCTTATTTTCTGGACTAATGACTTGCTTTGTAAACATAAAAAAACCCGCGGAATGCGGGTTATAAATAAAAAAAAAGAAACTCTCGTTTCTCCATAAATCATTATGGACCACTTTCATCAGAATTTCAAGAGCAAAATACTATATTTGAGTGTTATAATTCTTCATGGAATATTACACCGTCTCATGGCAAAAACTTCACGATTCTCTATTTACACTTGCTCAAACTATAGAAAAAAAAGAAAGATCCTTTGATCTAATCGTTGCCATATCGCGAGGCGGCCTTACTATTTCACATATTCTTTCGGACTTCCTTAAGTTGCCCATCACCACGTTTACTATTTCAACCTATAAAGACTTCAAACAACACAAAGTGCCGGAGATTACTCTCAAAATAGGTAATAAACTTCACCACAAAAAAATTATTCTCGTCGATGACGTATCTGATACCGGAAAAACATTTATCCGGGGAATTGAATATCTGAAAAGCTTAGGTGCAGACCATATCAGAACCGCATCACCTTTTATTAAGCCATGGACCAAATTTATTCCCGATTATTATGATCGCCAAGTTGACAAATGGATTATATTCCCCTTCGATATGAGAGAATCTGTCGATACAATAACTCGTAATTTGAAAAAAGAAAAATACTCAAACCTTAAAATCAAAAATCACCTCAAAAAAATTGGCATTCCTTCGCATTTTATTAATACCTATTTACCCAAGCATCTATGAAATCTGATAAAGAAGTCGCAGCCATAATCAAAAAAAAAGTCAGATATTTTCCGGAAATGTTGATTATTCTTGGATCAGGTTGGAATAAAATCCTGGAAAAAATCAAAAAGGAAATTGAGATACCCTACTCAACTTTGTTTGGTGTTATAGCAACGGTACCGGGACATGAAGGGAAATTAGTTATCGGAAAAATAAGAAGCAGACGGATAGCTTTCATGTCTGGGAGGTTCCACACTTACGAAGGCTACAGCGCCTATGAAGCAACAACTCCTATCAGAGCTTTTGTAAAAGTTGGAATGAAACAACTTATTCTAACCGCGGCCTGCGGTGCGCTTCATCCTAAATTCAAAGTTGGTGATTTTGTCATCCTTTCAGATGTCATAACACTTTTCCTCGCACTTGACAATCCACTAAAAGGGCCAAATTTTGTCGATGTGTCAAGTATTTTTGATGAAACTTTGCGAAAAAAAGCAACTGAAGTCGCAGTAAAAAATAAAATTCCTTTCCATGAGGGGGCTTATGTATACTATCACGGACCCAACTACGAAACACCAGCTGATAAGATGGCATTGCGCTTTTTAGGAGCAGATGTTGTTGGCATGAGCACTGTTCCCGAAGCGATTGTCGCCAAATCTCTCAACATTAAAACTCTCGGACTTTCTTTTGTCACAAATCTGGCGTTTGTAAAACATGATCATGAAGAAGTCCTCGCCGAAGCAAACAAAGCAAGTAGACAAATGGTTACTCTTCTTGAAGGTATAATAAACTGCGATTAAGTCTTGTATCGTGGCGCAATATACACACCACCACTGGACATTCTCTCAGAAATAATCATATCAATATTATCAGGAAAATTCGTCGTATCAGATAATCCGACTTCCGCAAGCACCTCATCAATTAGCTCTCTATTTAGATCGAATGTACCTCTTATAACTTGTTCAAATTTACTATCTACGGCAGTATTTAGATCGTATTCATAAATGAGCTCACCCTTTTTATTATGAACGGCTATCCTTTCTTTGAGAGGATCACCTGAATAATCAGCTAAAACAAGATTGGCCTTTTGAGCCAAAAATATATTTGGCCATATTGCCGGAAGTCTTCCAAGCCTTCCTTCAAACATAGAGCCTGACGGCGGATCATCAGCTCCGACTATATAGGTGTCAAATCTGTGCGAGATTGCTCTTCTCATACAACCCGGACAAGATTCTAGACTTGTAATCATAATCTTTTCTTCAAAATGGTGAGGAGCTGGCCGAACCATAATTATCGAATCGCGCAATCTTCTCCTGGTTATGTTTTTCATCATCTTTTCTTCACTTGGACGAGCATGGGCTATGTGCTTATGAAAATTCGAGATATCTTCTAGCACATCAATTGCATCTTCTTCTGCATGATAATGAGTATTTGCTAAGGTTCTCATTCTATTTCTTCCCCCGAGCACATATTCAATACCGTTTACACGGTAGACTACACAAGCACCAATCCCGTATGTTCCATCACCGAGCGCCCTCAATCCTTCTTCACATGCATAGGAAAGGTATTCTTGGGTTGAATTGGGCTCAGACTGTTGCCTCATTTCATGGAGGTAAGATTTAGATTCTCTAAGGTGATTAGTAACACTATCACCACCTAAAAGAGTAGCCTTTGGCGACTCATATATAATAGGATTTAGTCTTAATGAAAGATTGTGCAATGCTTGTGAAAGGGTTACTAATGACCAAGCCCCAAAAATTCTCGCTCTTGATATCTCTATGGCTTCCATAGCCTTGTATTATACTAAATACCCCATAACTCTTATCTAATTTTCCTTAATTCACTCTTGCAAAATAAAAAACTGTCCCTATAATAAATTATGGGGACGAAAAAAATTCTTCATGAAAAAATCGTCAGCAGAGGTATTACTTTCGACGACGTATTGATTCTACCCGACTACAGTTCCTTCTCAAGAAGCGACATAGATTTGTCAACTCTTTTGACAAAAAAAATAAAATTACGAATTCCTCTTGTCTCATCTCCTATGGATACGGTAACTGAACACAAGTTAGCAATCGCTCTTGCAAGTCTCGGAGGGATTGGAATTATTCACCGAAATCTTACTGTCAGCGACCAAGTAACTGAGGTTAAAAAAGTTTTAAGACAAAAACTCCTTGTAGGAGCAGCGGTTGGAGCAAGTCATGGATTCGAGGATAGAACCATCGCCTTAGCAAAGGCAGGGGTACCGGTGATCGTTGTTGATTCTGCACACGGATACGCAAAAGCGGTAATTGATGCAACGAAATTTATTAAGAAAAAATTTCCGCAAATTCAGGTGATTGCGGGAAACGTTGCTACCTACGAAGGGGCACTTGCACTCGTCAAGGCTGGCACTGATGGGATCCGAGTTGGCATGGGGCCCGGAGCCATCTGTACTACTCGGATAATTTCCGGCATGGGAGTTCCTCAAATATCGGCACTATTGGAAACACGTCGCGCTGTGGAGAAAACAAATATTCCCCTTATCGCTGATGGGGGGATTAAATTCTCCGGCGATATGATAAAAGCCCTGGTATGTGGAGCATCAACCATCATGATGGGGAGCTTCTTTGCATCATGCGAAGAATCACCTGGCGAAATTGTTGAACTGACTAAAGAGCATGTTCCATCTCGGTTTAAGAATATATTAAAGAAAGAAAAAAAAACTTACAAATTTAAATCCTATCGGGGTATGGGTTCTGAGGCAGCAATGAAGAAAGGCGCACAGATAAAATCAGAGGATGAATATCATGGAAAAAATTATAAAGAAAGGCTGCTTGTTGCAGAAGGAGTCGAGGGACTTGTGCCGGTTCGGGGAAAAGTGAAAGACTTAGTAGAACAGGCATTGGGAGGAATTAAGTCAGGTATGTATTATGCGGGAGCCAAAACAATCAAATATTTGGGCGAACAAACCAAGTTCATTCAGATCACCCAAGCGTCCTTGACGGAAAGTCATCCTCATAGTATCCTTGTTACCAATCCGGGTGAAAATTATCAATAATATGATACTTGTTGTTGACTTTGGTTCACAGACCTGTCATCTCATCGCAAGACGCCTTCGTGATCTGGGAGTAACGACAAAAATTGTTGATCCTGAGAATATTCTTGCCGAAATCAAAGAAAACAAGCCAAAAGGTATCATTTTTTCCGGAGGTCCTGCTTTCGTAACCAGAAAAGACTCCCCCACTATTACAAAAAAAGTTTTTGGACTGGGAATCCCCATCCTAGGAATTTGTTACGGCTGGCAGCTCACCGCTCATCTCCTGGGAGGAACAGTTGAAGGATCCCGAAAAGAATACGGTCCTGCCAATTTAAAAATCAACGTGAACAATACGTTATTTTCCCGGGTTGACAGTTACTCAAGAGTCATTGTAAGTCATGGAGATACGGTGACCAAGCTACCAAAAGGTTTTATCGCGCTTGCCGGGACAGAAGATGTCACCTACGCCGCAGCTTTTAATCCTGCTAAAAAAATCTATGGAATTCAATTTCATCCGGAAATAGAACATACAACACAAGGTATTAAGGTATTGAAAAATTTTGCTACCAACATTAGCCAAGTAAAACCAAAAAAACACGTATTGGATATTAAGAAAATAATAAATCAAATAAAAGAAGCTGTTGGAAATGGGAATGTAGTCTGCGCTGTGTCTGGTGGTGTTGATTCGACTGTCGCAGCAGCCCTCGTTACCAAAGCTGTAGGAACAAGGCTCCACCCAATTTATATCGAGAGCGGGCTTATGAGAGTGGGCACAGTTGAAGAAGTTAAAAAGATCTTCAAAATTCATTTCCGAGTCAAGCCAATTATAGTAGACGCAAAAAAGGAATTCCTCAAAAGACTCAAAGGAGTGAAGGAAGCGGAAACAAAAAGAAAAATAATAGGAGCTTTGTATATTGAATTATTTGAAAAAGAGAGCAAAAAGTTGAAAAATATAAGTCACTTGATGCAGGGTACTATTTATTCAGACGTCATCGAAAGCAAAGGAACAAAAAAAGCAGACAAAATCAAATCACACCACAATGTAGGCGGTCTCCCGGAAAAAATGAATATTCAATTGCTTGAACCTCTTCGTTATTTTTACAAAGATGAAGTGAGGCGGATTGGAAAGAAACTTGACCTTCCGGATGAACTGGTATATAAACAAGTCTTTCCAGGACCCGGACAAGCCATACGGATCATCGGAGAAGTAACTCCCGAAAGACTGGAAATGCAGCAAAAAGCAGATCAGATCGTAATACAGGAAATCACAAAAGCAGGATTGTATAGAAAAGTCTATATGAGTTTTCCCATAATGACGAATACCTTCAGTACCTGTGTCAGGGGTGATGAGAGACAGCTCTACGAAGTAGTGGCCCTGCGGGTCATCGAATCGAAGGATGTCATGTCAACCGATTGGGCCAAACTGCCTTATGATTTACTACAAAAAATATCTTCCCGGATAGTCAATGAGGTCCCCGGAACATCCCGCGTCGTCTACGACATTACGACAAAGCCCCCGGCTACGATGGAGTGGGAATAGATTTTACCGGTACTTATTTATCTCATCCCGAAGTTTTCGGGTTTCTTCTCTAGGATTTTTTGCGAAGATGATTCCCCGCGAAGAGTTGATAATCATTCCGGACTTTTTCGAATTCAATCCTCCCTTTACTATGTTTTCAACTTGCCCTCCTTGAACATTAATCCCAGGAGATAAGATAGTCATTTCTCCGATAATTTTTCTTACTTTTCTCATCTCTTCCGGATACGTCGCACCTACAAATACCATACAATTTCCTTTTTTATTCCACTTAAGGGCAATGTCTTGAGCGATTTTTAGGTAAAGAGGCTCATCATCCGAAACCATCAACTCTTGAAACTCTTTCGCTCCCGGATTTGAGGAATGACACCCAATAATTATTCCTTTATCTTTTTTATTCAAGAAAGCTTGCAGTGCTTCTATGCCCATATAGGGAATTACTGTGACTGCATCCGACTTTAAAAAATCGAAAGCAAATCTAACATAGCCATTGTTCGTATTTCCTATATCTCCTCTTTTGTAATCAAGAATTAGACAAATTTCTGGATGATGTAGGCGAATGTAATCGCAGGTTAATTTCAACTGCTTTATTCCTTCAACACCTTGTCCCTCATAAAAAGCAGAATTTGGTTTATATCCACAAACCAAATCATGTGTCTGGTCAATAATCCATTTATTAAACTTAAATTGGCCGTCTTTTATTTTCCTGAACTTATTGGAAAGTTTTTCTACATCACTATCCAACCCCACACAGACAAATGAATTATTTTTCTTAACAATTTTGTCTAATTTTTGCTGAAAATTCATATTATTTAGTTTGTTGTGCCAACCTCTGTTTGACCTACGAGGTCAAAAGCAGACCGTGGCTAAGCTCTTTTTCTAAGTTGGGTGAGGATACTTGGAATTAATTGGTTCATAGAATTACTAAATAGAACTTTTGCTTTGCTTTTTTTATGAATTTTTTTCATCAAGTTTGGGAGTTCATCGGCTATCCCTCCGGTTTGGGTAAATACTCCTATGACTTTTCCCATGTCATGAAGATTGGTAAATTCATTCATTGTTCCCCATCGACCGGAAATAATGATTCCAGCATCACATGTAGCTGTAGATGTAACATTGCGATATTTTCGACAAGCGTCGATATTATGAACTAAAGGATAATCTTCCGAAACATAAAAGATTTTTTTGTATATTGCTAAATCATGTGAAGGTGACAATTTTTTTTGGCCCTTTTCATCATAACCTGCAGAAAATCCCCATACTTCTACTCCATTTTTTGAGGCAGTTTGGACCACCTTGTGAGGCAAACCATCAGCAACACCGGTGATAAGAATGATTTTGTCTTTATATTTCGCAAGCACTTCACCTAATTCTTGAGCTTTGTACAAAACTTCCTCTTTATTATTTGCCGCTGACCCAAAAATTCCAACCTTGTATTTCATAATCTTTTTACTCAAATCCCATTTTTTTAGCCCAACTTGGAGGATCATGCAACCATTGATCGACCACGCTTTTTTGTTTCTTATTCAATTTTTTCTCTTTGTAAGCTGTTTCAACGATTATTTTCCCGGTGGTAAGCGTGATGAGTTTGATTTTATTTTCTTTAAAATTCTTTTCAGCTTTCTTTGTTTCATATGTAGTTGAAGCAATGCAATAATTTACTTTCCCGCCATTTTCTCTTATTGCGTGCGCATTATCTATTGCGCTTGTCCCGGTTGAAATGTGATCTTCGATAATAACTACTTTCGCTCCTTTTTTAAGATAGCCCTCCATCTTATTTCCTTTTCCATAGGTTTTTTTGCCAACCCCTGCCATCTTTGTAGTTGGTCTGACAAAAACAAGAGGTAACTTGAGCTTATGGGCAACCCACGCCCCATGGGGAATGGCTGTCGTAGCCGTTGCAGAAATCCAATCAACTTTTTTTGTTCCTATTTCATTTTTAATTACATCTATGTAATAGTCTATTATTTTTTCCCGTATCTTTGGATAAGACATTACAAGCCGGTTATCTAAATAAATGGGACTTTTAAGCCCAGTGGTATAGGTATATGGTGGATCGAAGCGGAACGTCATCCCGCCAATTTTTAAAAGTAGTGATGCCACTATTTCCTCATTTTTCATAAAATTGCATTATCTATTTGAAACTTATAAAGATATATAAACCAACAAATGTTATAAATATTCCAATTAGTTTCATGAGAGTTAGACTTTCACCTAAAATAAAAATAGCCAGCAATGAAGCAGTAATTGAACCAACAACTGGCCCAATTATCGAAGGAGTAATCACTGAACCCCCTATTTTAGTTGCTAGAAAAAAAGAAATTACTCCTATTCCTAGCGAAATACCTCCCAAAACTGCAAAAAAAACCCCATTTGATTTCGTTACTATCTGATTTAGTTTAAATGGAGAAATAAAATAAATAAGAACAAGCGCAACAATAAAATTAGCAAAGCTTTCAAAAATTACCGCAGGCAATCCAATTTCCTTCAATGAAAGCTTTCTAAAAAACATAGACAAACCAAACCCTAAACCAGTCAAAATTGAAAAAAATATTGGTTTCACTGAATTTTATTAATTATAATTCTATTAAAGATACTCGAATTCAATTTTTTTCGCTAGTGCAATTCACTGCGTTCTTTTAATATTAATTTTTTCTCTTTAGAAGTAAATCTCTTCCAGTGATATTTTAAAACTTCTTCCAGCGTTACTAAAGAGAAAAGGTCTACTCCTGTAGATTTTGTGAACGATTCCCTTTTGTCAGGATTTCGAGAAATGAGAGTAATTGCAAATAGCCTCAATGGATCTTTTGCATATTTGATTTCATCGGGGATACATTTAATGGAATCCTGTAACGTCTTACCAGAGGTGAAGACGTCGTCGATTAATACCCAAGGTTTTCTCACATCCATATCACCGTAAAGTTTTGAGTGGGCGCCAGCTTCTTGTGTCAAGAATTGATGGGGCATTACAACAGCTCTCCCGATTGAAGACGTAAGCGAATCGAGCATAGACGCAGTTAATTCTGGGCTTGAAGATGAGGGGATCGCAACTACTCCGTATCGATTCTTGCTCAATTCTTCATTTTTAAGTATTCGTTCGCATATTAATTGATTAAATAACTCAACTAAAAATCGTCTATCCCAGGCATTGATAAAAATTGGATTTCTATGATTCATATATATATGTGAGTGTTTTCTTCCTTTTTCTCCATGCTTTAATTTAAAGCGATCTTCTCTTATAAGAAGCGTATTTTTATTTTCTGGCAGAGTTTTAGGGTAAATCATCTGTAAATATATCTCTTTAAATTCATTGAGACTTAAGCCTTGAGAAACACTCGAAAAAAAGGACGTTCCGATTGTTTTAGCAGTTTGGTAATCTTTTTTTTGAGCAGTTTGCTTTTCATATATTTTAAAAGCTAAATAAGGATCTGTCATCGCGCCGGTTGCACTTTGGACAGCATCCGCCCCGACTGCGAGGTAACTCTCAAAGTCTTCAGGTTTGGTAACCCCTCCAATCCCAATAATTGCAAATTTCATTTTGAATTGATCACGCAGTTTATATAGAGTCTTTACTGAATTTAAAGCATAAGGTTTAATATAGCCACCACAGACTCCGCTAAGTCCGATCTGTCTCATATGAATTTTTTTGTGCTGAAGATCGATAATATTGCCCTGAAGAGTGTTTATCGCCCCCACCGCTTCTATAAATGGATTGATTTTTTTGAGGAGTTTAATTAATTCCCCCTCTTTGTTAAAGTAGCCTATCTTGGCAATCAATGGAACGTCTCCTATCACATTTTTTATCTGCTCACATATTTTTCCACACAGATCTACGTCGTAACAGACAACACCTCCACCGTGAAGATTGGGACACGAAAGATTAACCTCTATTACTGGTGCGCTTGTTTCCATCGCCAGTACGGCACATTTAATAAAGTCCTGGATAAACTCTTTCTGACTGTGTAAACCATCTTGAGTCCCCATGATGCTAAGAATCAGAAGTTGGCCTTTATCCAAAAGCCGTAAAGATCTTTTAACGTCTTCTTGCCAAACATCCGGATCTTTTGAAGGTACTCCAAAAGAGTTGGTGATGGCTAGGCTCGTTACTTTAGAAAAATATGGTTTCCCAATAAAAGAAGAGTCATTCTTAGACTTATTTTTTTCGACATAAAGAATATGAGGCATTTGATGAGCAGGATAGCTTCTCGTTCTTACCGTTTTGTAAGTTAAAATATCGTAACCTAGCTTTGAATATGCCTCTATCCAACGACTGTTCAACAAAGGACCAGCAGGAACACCGAACAAAGAGTTTACTTTGAATGAAAGAAATTTCTTGCTTGGCTTAACAGATCGTGCTGGATAAGCAGGTATGTTAAAAGGGCCAAATTCATAATTCCAATCGTATGATTTAGTTATATCATACGTCCAGTGAGCAGTGGGAATAGACATACCTCTATGGGTCAGATGTCTATAGCGAAGTTTACTTTTTGATTCATCCATTGATTTATTTTCCCTTTTATTCAGCCAAATTATCAATCACCTCTACTGCTACCTCGGGATTGGTGATCAGAGATATTCCCATCTGAACTGCACCCTTTCGTATCAGTTTTCCATCGGTAAACTCTTTACTTTCTTTAAACTCATCCCTTTTAGGGATATTGATGATGAGATCAAAAACTCTTCTTCCCAGAAGATCACTGATATTCGGGCTTTTCCCGATCTGCGAAATCTTGTAGACAAACGAAGTCATGACTCTATTTTTTTTCAAGAATTCGTCGGTCTGTTCAGTCGCATAGAGAATGAACTGAGATTTTTTGCTTAATTTTTTAATGTGGGGAAGCAAAAAATTCTTATCTTGCGGCTTGCCGATCGAAAGCAGGATGTGTTTTTTCGCAGTAGTCAAAATCGCTGCCTGTCCATATTTTTTTTTATCCCAGTCGCCGGTTTGTTGATTCAGTAGAGAGAAAAGAGAAACGCTTCGAATATCTTTTTCTCCAAAGACATATTGGAGCACTCGTTCATTTCCGATACCATAGCCAGCATGAGGATCGCTCAATTTATTCTTGATGATATCGAGATACCATTTGAAGTCATTATAGGTCCCCCCTCTTTGTGTATGCAATTTGTACATCGTAGAAGTGATCAAGCGCTCATTTAATTTTTCATAATCATGTTCTCTTACTGCAGACCCCGTTCCTTCACCAGCGTAAGGGAAAATTAAGTCAGCTGAAAGAACCACTTGCGGGTCTCGATTATAAACTTTCATGTTGAAAAATTTAATTTCTTTTGGATACTTTGTAATAAAGACCGGCAACTCTTTACTTTTTCCGTTGAGCAAGGCAACAATTTTTGCCTCATGATCAGCCTTAAGATCATCACCGAATTTGACAGAATTATATCCTTTTTTATTAAGCAATACGACAGCATCTTCGTAATTGATTCTTAAAAAATCTGTCTTTGTTGCTTCATGGAGTCTATCAATATTTCTTTTGTACTTTCTTTTTAGAATTTCACCATTGTTCTCCAATATTTTTCTTACCATTGCTTGAATAGTCTTTTGAATATGTTTTAGAAGTGCCTCAAACATTTTTTCTTCATCGTAATTACTTCGTCTCATTCCAGCTAAAGTACAGTCAAACTCCTCTTCGGTAAGTCTGAACTGACGCAGGTGCCGCTCGTCCTCCTCTTCTTCATCTCTTCCCGAATGAATCACCGTAAAAGCTCCCGGTAAAGATTGTAGTGCCTGTTCTAAAGATAACTGTCCCGTCTGGGTAAAAAAAAGTGGGATATCCATATGATTATTCACTTTAAAAAGCGTGTCTACATTTTCACAGGCGCCGGTGATCCCTACAATTTCCGGCACATCGACATAGGTTAAACCCATCCTTTTGTAATTCTCTCCTGCACCTAAATTCAGGTTTTCATTTATCCTGACTAAATGATTGAAATGCTCATTGAAATCGAGCTGCAACTTCCGACCCTCAATATTAAGATTTATTTTTTTCATATTAGATTCCTAAAACTTTTATCCCGTTCACCGTAGCTATATTTACTAACTGTTTGAAATTTGTATAACGTGATCCTACTGTTAATAGCCTTAATTCCGACCACATATCCCCATCGCAGAAAGGAACCATATAATCTGCGATATTATCTGTCCCAAGTGCAACGGGTATTCCTTCCGGGATCATTTCATCGATTGGAGTAAGCGAATTGTGAAATGGCTGCAATACTTCGTTTCTTTTACTATCAATCCAAGCAGTAGGACAACTAATTACCATCATTCTGGTTTTCTTCATCTTTTGATATATTTTTTTTCTATATTGTATTGGATGGGCAGCAAGAGAAATACAATGTATAGCGACCACTTTTCCTTCCATACCATGCTCTTTTGTTTTGTCGCACAAGAGTTCTGTTTCCTTATCTTGAGCGATGTTGAATTGGTCAACATGAACGTGTACCATTTTTTTCTTTCTTTTTGCCGTGGAAAGAAGTATATTTAAATGTTCTTTTCCTTTACCATAATCTCTTTCGTCACGTCTTGGGAGACCTCCAATAATATCTACATATTCTGAAGCTATATCAAACCACTTTCTCGCTTTGGGATGAATCACTCCTTTTAGAACTTGATTGATATACTTTATTTTTATATGTTTTTTGTACTTGCCGCGGGCTTTCAAAGCTCCTTTTATTGCCCTATCTTCACATACGGGATCTACATCAATAAATGATCCAACAGCTGTCACTCCTTGGGAAATCATTAGCTCTATGGCATGTGAAATCCTTCTATAATACTCATCAACACTCGCATTTTTTTTCACCTCATCTACGATATCCCATTTTTGTTCTAATGCATATTTTTGATATATTCCAAGTTTCTTTGGGGTTATTGTGAAAGCCCTATCTGCGTGTACGTGTGAATTCACCCATCCACCTTTTTTTTTGATCTCACTGATTAACAATTGCTTAAAGTTCCATTCTTGTATCTTATGTTTACTTTGCATGAATATGTCTGTGTTGTGATTTGTATAATTTTTCTACTAATTGCTCTGCCACATTCACATTTGTCACAAGAGTAGCATTATTTTTGATCGCATATTCCCGTATGATCTGACCATCAGTTTTTTCATCTTTGGAATTTTTACTTTTAGTGGGGATATTAATAATCAGATCAAATCTATTCTGTCTTAGCATATCTAGTAGATTCGGCTTCTCATTTGGCTTTGAGATCTTGTGTACCAATACTGCTTCTATTTTGTTGGTTTTCAAAAATTTGTGTGTCTTATACGTCGCATAGATCTTGTATTTTAACCAATCTAATTGCTTAATCTCTTTTAATAATTTCATTTTATTACTTCTTTTGCCAATTGAAATCAATGCTGTTTTTTCCGATCTCTGCGCCAGTCTCATCTGTAGTGTATATAACTCGATAAAACCAGGCGATGCGTTCTGATTGAAAGCGCTTGAAGCCATAAAAGTAGCAAGCTTTTCTTCAAAGATAGTGTTGGGAGTTTCAACCGCAACCGGTTCAACCCACCCTTTATAAAGTTTTAACCTGACTTTACCGGTAACTTTTTGATTCACTCGATCAATATAGGCATTCAAATCATCCATGAGAGGTTCGAGCCAAAGAGCGCCATAACAAAGATATGCCCATTTAGTATCGACAATTGACTTAAACTCATTCTCTGCTCGGGTCGAAACATATTTTTCTAAGTTCCGGTGAGCGGTAACAATAATTTCTGCAGCAGGAGCCTCGTATACGCCCCTCACCTTGAGTCCCACTACGCGGTCTTCTGTATGATGGGTAATTCCGACTCCATGTTTTGCTCCCACTTTATTCAAATAAAGGATGAGGTCTGCAAGCTTCATGTGTTTTTCACCAACACCTACTGGAAGGCCTTTTACGAATTCTAGTTCCATCAGCTCTGGCTTATTTGGTGCGGCTTCAGGCAGTTTACATACCAAAAGAATTTTATCAAGAGGAGGAATGAGCGCAGGATTTTCTATTTCTCCACCCTCTCCTGTCACCCCCCACATGTTGTCGTCATATGAGTATGGTTTCGCAGCAGTTTGACGAACAGGGATTGAATGTTTTTTTGCATAAGCTAATTCCTCATCCCTTCCCATAGACCATTCTCTAACCGGTGCAATTATCTTTATGTCAGGATTTAAGGCGAGTGCAGTCCCCTCTATTCTTACTTGGTCATTTCCTTTTCCGGTGCATCCATGAGCAATACAATCTGCACCCTCCTGAGCCGCCACTTTGACCGCCCATTTAGCAAGGAGTGGACGCCCCAGTGGTGTAGAAAGATGATAGTTTCCTTGATATGATGCATTTGCCTTAATACCCTTAGCGATGTATTCTTCTGCAAATTCATCCTTGGCATCGATAACATATGCTTTGACTGCTCCTAGCTTTAATGCTTTTTTTTTAATTTCATTTAGATCATCAGTTAGTTGACCGATATCTATCGTTAGCGCAATCACTTCAGCTTTATATTCATCTTGAATCCACTTGAGCATGACCGATGTATCGAGACCTCCTGAATAAAGGAGGACTACTTTTTTAACCTCACCTTTTCTTCCTTCATAATCTGATACTTTGATGTATGTAGTATTTTTTCTCATTTTTATTAATTTGAACTTAAACTCAAAAAAATAACAAAAAAAAAGAGCCAAAAGGCTCTTTTTTATTAAAATTGAGTAAAGTTTTGCAATTTCATACTAATTATGAAGAATAACATATATTAATATTTTGTCAAGATGAAAAATATAAAGTACAATTATGAAATGAAGCGTCTTCTCATTGCAACACATAATAAGGGAAAGTTAAATGAGATTAAAAAAGGATTAAAAGCCTTTGAAGAGAGAGGGTTAGCTGTTCTTTCACTCAACGAATTAAATATAGCAGCGAAGCCTGAAGAGACAGGAAAAACATTTGAAGAGAACTCCCGACTGAAAGCAAAATTTTATGGCGACATGACGAAATTAGCTGCGATTGCCGACGACGGAGGTCTTATCATTCCCTATCTCAACAACGGGCCTGGAGTGAAATCACGACGCTGGCCAGGTTATGAGGCAACCGATGAGGAATTGATACAATACACACTCCTCCACCTTAAAGGTGTAAGAGTTGCCGATAGGACGGCTTATCTACAGACATGCCTTTGCTTTTATAATCCTGTTGAAGAAATTTTCTTGTGCGAAGAGGAAAAAATAAAAGGCAGAATTGCCGAAAAACCAATCGAACATTTTACTCCCGGATATCCATACAGAGCTTTGTTTATCGTAGAAAAATTTAATAAATATTATGATGAGCTTACATCTTTGGAACATAAACAAATTAACCACCGCTTGATAGCCTCGAAAAGGTTGGTTAAAAGAGTAAAGAAATATTTGATAAAATAGCTTTAGTAGTGTCATCTTGAATTCATTTCAGGATCTGCTATCTAAAAACAGATGCTGAAACAAGTTCAGCATGACAATTTTTTATACATATGCTATCTATCGATTTTATAAGAAAAAATAAGGAAAAAGTCATTCAAGCAGCGAAAAACAAAAATCGTGAAGTTAATATTGATAAGATTATCCACCTTGATGATAAACGACTAGAGCTGATTCATCAAATTCAAAAACTTAGGGAAGAAAGAAATATATTGGCGAAACGTGGAAAGCCCCACTTCGCTGAAGCTTCGAGGGGTAAAGAAATCAAAGAAGAATTAAAGAAACTCGAAAACCTACTCACAAGTAATAATTCTCAGTTAACTAAATTACTGTCCTTTGTTCCAAATGTCCCGCTTCCCGAAGTTCCGGTTGGTAAAGATGCATCGGAGAATAAGGAGCTTAGGAAATGGGGAGAAATACGTAGAATAGATTTCCAACCAAAATCACATATCGATCTTGGCTTATCCTTAGGCTTGATCGATCTGGAACGCGGTGCAAAGATTTCAGGATTCAGAGGATATTTTCTCAAAAAAGAATTGGCTACTCTTCACTTTGCCCTTCTTTTTTATGTATTCAATAAGCTCGCACAAAAAGGTTATACTCCTATTATCGCGCCAGCTGTCATTAAGGGATTTACCTTATTCGGATCAGGCCAATTTCCCTGGGGGGAACAAGACGTTTATAAGCTTAATGATGAAGACGCCTATCTTGCAGGAACAGCCGAACAACCGGTAACCGCCTATTATTCAGGAGAAATTTTGAATGAAAGGGAGTTGCCAAAGAAATTTGTCGCTTTTTCTCCCTGTTTTCGTAAAGAAGCGGGAGCTTACGGAAAGGATACAAAGGGTTTGTATCGGGTACATGAATTCTGGAAAGTAGAGCAGGTAATTATTGCGAAGAATGACATCGACGAAGCAAAAAAACTTCATGAAGAACTGCAAAAAAATTGTGAAGAAATATTGCAAGATCTTAGACTACCTTATCGGGTTCTCCTCATGTGCACGGGCGACATGGGAGAACCACAGATTAAAAAGTATGATACCGAAACCTGGATGCCCTCGCGTAATGCCTACGGTGAGACCATGTCCAATTCAATCATGGGAGATTTTCAGACCAGAAGACTGAATATCAAATACAAAACTAAAGAGGGGAAGACTCATTACGCATTCTCTCTTAATAATACCGCTCTTGCTTCGCCTCGAATATTGATTGCAATTCTGGAAAACTATCAGCAAAAAGACGGATCGGTGTTAGTTCCAAAA
>Ga0155156_177_pt1 | contig 16791 bp, 16 predicted proteins | sample RifCSPhighO2_01_FD_106124 | JGI IMG/M metagenome (GOLD analysis project Ga0155156, IMG submission 106124) | Candidatus Roizmanbacteria bacterium RIFCSPHIGHO2_01_FULL_39_8
TTGTTTGGATAATTAATTTTTTTGCCGATTCCTTCATCTGCGAGATTGATCCTGCAGTTGCATCAATAGTATTTGAGTAAATGGTCTGTATCGAGTCGATAACTACCACATCAATTTTATTCTCCACTGATTCGAGCCCTTCGATGATACCTTCAACCTGCAACGTGTCAGAGAAAAGAAAATTGTCTAAAGAAATTTTCAACCGTTCAGCTCTGCCCTTGACCTGTTCAGCTGACTCCTCACCCGAGATATAGATGGTGTTGAGCCTTGAGAGGGATTCGAGAAGAAGTGTCGATTTTCCGACTCCTGGTTCGCCGGTCAATAGGACTACTTCGCCGGGTATGAATCCGCCCCCCAACACCCGATCAAACTCAAAAATTCCTGTTTTGACCCTATTTTTTACTTGTGATCTGATTTTTGCAAAAGGGGTGAGCGATAATTTTTTCGTTTTTTCTCTACCCGACGAAGCCTTGGCGAAGTCGGGCTGTTCCTTGAGGGTACTAAATTCTCCACAATCAGGGCACCTCCCTAACCAGGACGCAGATCCATAGCCGCAATTTGAACATACAAATAAAGCCACAGTTAGTTTGTTAGTTAGTTCATAGTTATTAACAATTACATCTTTTCCACTGTTTTTATCCCAAGCAGATACAATCCCTTTTTAATAACCTTTGCTGTTGCGGTATTCAAGAGAAGTCTGAATTTTTTTGTCTTCTCGTCCGCTTCCAAAATCTTGTGTTTTTGGTAAAAAAGATTATACTTTTGCGCCAAATCGTACAAATAATTTGCGATAAGGTTCGGTGAATAATTTTTTGCTGCTTCAAATACAATCTCTGAAAAAATATGAAGCATCCTTAATAATTCTTTTTCTTCAGGATTCAAGGATACTGTACCACTTTGCTGCGGGCGCACTCGAGTTGTTGCTTTTTTCAAGACGCTTTGCGTTCGGACAAAGGTGTAGAGTAGATAAGGACCAGAGTTGCCTTCTAGTGATATGGATTCGTCGAAATCAAAGGCGATTTGGGAAAAAACGTTGTTTTTAAGAAAGGAATACTTGACTGCAGCTGCCGCAATAATTTCAGCAGTATTTTCATCGAGCTTAAATTTTTTCGATATTCTTTTTTTAGCTTCATCGATGAGCCACTCCGCTTCGACTACATTTCCTGTCCGGGAGGACATTTTGCCTTGTTTGAGTTTTACCCATTCATAGGCAAGATGATACTGCTTGTTTTTGAATTTATTTTCATTCAAGAGCTCTTCCACCTTAAAGGTGACAGAGAAGAAGCTCTTTTGCTCTGGAGTGACGACATGGATGCATTTGTCGAGCTCGCCAAATTCGGAAAATTCTTTTTCAGCGAGAGCCAGTTCTTTGCCCTCATAGGTGGGATAGCCAAGACTATTAATGAATACTCTGGTGTCAAGTCCGTAAGGTTTTCCTTCGAAAACAAGAGCACCTTTGCTCCGTTTTAGAATTCCTTTTTTTTCAGCCGCAAGGCATATTTCAACTCCGCGGTCTGCAAACTCGCTTTCTGGATAGAGGCGGTTAAATCTCGTATATACTCTTTTATATATTTCTTCAAAATAATCAAAACTCCATTTGACTGTTTCTTTCCATAAAGGAATAATGTCACCTTGCTTTTTATAAATCATACCGTTGATCTCGATAATTTTCTTTTTAGATTCCTCATCTGCATCATACGCAACTTGCCCTTTTGCGTAAGCCTTGCCTAAAAAAACCATTCTGTCGTGGAGAGGTTTTTTTCGTACATCTTCCAATTCTGCTTCACTCATCTTATTTTTTACATACCAAAGCGTTTTTGCGATGTGCAGACCAACATCTCCCTGGTAATTGGATCTGATCATTTTATTCCCCGACTCTTCCAAAATACGGATGAGCGATTCTCCGATTGAAATATTCCGCAGATGGCCGATATGAAAAAGCTTATGAGTATTCGGATGAGCGAACTCGATCATTATTTTTTTATTCGGACCAAGGTGATGTGGAGGAAAGTCAAATTTTTCCTGCGCAAAACTGGAAGCTACATCGGTGAGATATTTTTTTGCAAGCCAAAAATTAATGAATCCAGGTTTTATAATCTCTATTTTTTCAATCGTATCATCTTTGGGAAAATGCTTCTTTATTTCTTCGGCTATTTGAAGTGGATTCTTATGGAATTTTTTTGTAAGTTTTAAAGCAATACTTGAAGAGAAGTCACCAAAACTCTGATTTGACGGGTGTTCTAATGGTATTTCATCTTCAACAAAACCCATTTCTTTTAAAGCTTTTTTTATATTTTTCTGAATTTTATTTTTTATCATTGGTTATTATGATAGCACAAATGGTGGATTATTTTAAAAAGCGAATACATCTCTTTCAAGGTAATACTTTCTTTGTTTGTGTGTGCATGTTTGCCCCCTTTACAAATAGTTATCGTAGGGATGGCCGCTTGTGCTAAATAACTACTGTCACTCGTATATGGAGCTGCCTGTAAATTGAATTTAATATTATTCGAAACGATAGACTTTTTGGTAAGAGCAACAATTTTACTTTTTTTAGATCCGGTGAAAGGGGGGATTAATTTGCCCTTTTTTAGTTTAATTTTAGATCCGGTTTCTTTCTCAACTTGTGAAGATAAATTTTCAACACCACTCCACATTTTTTTTAGAGTGGATTCCGTATAAGCTCTTATTTCACCTTTCATCACTAAATTGGGCATAATAACATTTGTGTTTTCTCCACCTCTTATATACCCAATATTAAAAGTCGAACCGTCCTTATTTTTTCCCATTTTCAGCGATGTATACAACTTTGTCGCAACCGTTAAGGCATGAATTCCACTCTCTGGTTCTATTGCCGCATGAGCCGCTTTACCCTCTATCTCAATGAGGAAGCTAAGATGACCCAATGATGAATAATCAATAGTTCCGATAGAGGATGACCCATCAACATTGAATATCATACTTGGATTTAGTTTTTTTATATCCAAAAACTCCGATCCCATCAGTCCTGATTCTTCTCGAGTCGTAAAGACAAATCGTAGGTCATGCCTGCCTTTTTTTTCTAAACTTACTACAGCGGCTATTGTTAATAATACGGCAACGCTGGCTTTGTTATCAGCTCCAAGAATACTAGAACCATCACTCTTGAAGGTGACCCCATCAAAAGTTGGTTTAACTATCTCATCCTCCAACTGGACTGTGTCCATGTGTGCAGCGAATAATAATTTTTCTCCTTTACCGGAAAGTGTAGCAATAACATTACCTGTATTAGAGGCATTTTTTTTGCCTGATTGATCAACCAATATATCGAATCCTCTTTGGTGCAAAAAAGCTGAAATAAATTCGGCAACTCTTTTTTCTTTTCCACTTGGTGAAGGAATTTTAACTAGTTTAAGAAATATACCAGACAGCATTTTAATTATAGTTTTGTTCATAGGGATTTAATAAATATACCTGACAGCCACATATATGACCAGCTTTTGTTATAGCACAGTCTGCAGGGCAAATAGTACTTAAATTATAAAATTCTTTGGCAACTCTTTCGAGTGGAATTACTTGGAATCCTAACTTTAAAAGTATGCCTCTACTTTTGCTTTCTGCCTCGGTAAATCCAAGAAAATTCCAACCTGGATACTTTTCCTTACCTATCTGAATCGCTAATTTTTTCATAAGTGTGTTTACCCCTCCTCCTCTATGTTTTTCATCTACCTTTGCAGAACGTAATTCAATTAACTGGTATTCCGTCCATAACCCAAGAGATTGAAATCCAACAACCTTATCCTCTTCCAGAGGATTAATTGCAACTAGAGAGAGGCCATACTCAATCGATTCTACTATTTCATAAGGCTTTACCGGAACAAGAGCATTCTCACCTCTCAGGAGCCCAGCAATTTGATCAACCTGATTCATAGTAGGCGTTGTGAGAATTAGACTGCCGACCGTAAGCAGTCTGTTCATTTTAAATTCACTCCACTGCTCGTTAGGTATCTGCCATGGTTTTAAGTTTTCCATATTTTAGTATTTTTCAACCATTAAAAAACCCGAGCTTTTTTGCTCGGGGTGGAAATAGTAAAGGTTCCTTTGGTTATGCCAAGAGAATACTACCCTCCCCAAAGGTCCTCCTTGAGCCTATTTTTGAGGCAAAATCCGTCCGTAGTTCCGAAGCCTCGGAACGAAGGAGGATCAAAGAGATCTTGGTTTGCGATAGTAAATCTTTCATAGAATTTTTCAATTCTAAACTATAAGTCTTACTTTGTCAAGTGATTTTATATTGAATTCAGATTGAAGTTAGCCTAAAATTATCTCATGAAGAAAAAGCTCATCCTTCTTACCATCTTGATTGTTGGGTTTATTCTCTTTGTAGTATCTAAGTTTTTTGTATTCAATTCTCAAAATGAATTTGGAAGAATAAAGATAGTGTCTTCGCCAACAACCAGCGTATTCATAAATAATCTTGCAACGGGAAAAACTCCCTTTGATCAAAAATATAAAGTCGGAGAATACATTTTGAAATTGATTCCAGAAGGAAATGCAACGGATACAGCTTCTTGGCAGGGAAAAATCTCCGTATACAAAAACGCCTTGACATACGTCAATCGAGAACTCGGAAGTTCAGACGTTACCTCGGCAGGAGAGGTCTTCACGACGACCAAAATGGAAAAACCAGCAAAAAGTGGAGACTATGGAGAAATATATGTAGAGACGGAACCACAAGGAGCTATCGTATATTTGGACAACGACGAAAAAGGTATAAGTACACTTATTCTTTCAGATGTATTAAAAGGAGATCATGAGCTGTCCGTATTTATGCCGGGATTTTTACGCAGAACTCAGAAAATAAATGTTGATCCGGGCTACAGAGTAAATGCGGCATTCAAACTGGCTATTGACACTTCGCAGAAAGCCACAGGTTCGGCAGAGAATAGAGTCACCGGCAATAAGACGGCGACGGAAAGTGCAACCAGCAAAAAAAATACCGTTGTCATCAAAGATACTCCCACAGGTTTCCTACGTGTCAGAGAAGAGCCTTCGATTGAAGCATCGGAGGAAGCACAAGTTAAGCCGGGTGATGAATTTGATCTTCTTGAAGAACGAGACGACTGGTACAAAATAGAATATGAAAAAGGAAGAGAGGGCTGGGTTTACTCACAGTATGCGGAGAAGACGGAAGAATAAAGATTTTAGTCTTAATTTACCTGTCTTTCCAAATGAATTTATTGTAGAGGATATACGAGTAAGGGATGATAATAAATGCAATGATGCATACCTTGTATATGTACCAGAATTTTCTGCCAAAAAACATTGTCAGTAATTGAACTCCTACCGTTTGAATGACGATCGATCCGGATGAAACCAGGTTGAACTTCAAGAAATTTGGCACATAAGATTTCATCGAATGATCAAGTTTTTTGTGTGAAAAACTCCAGAAGTTATTCAAGAAGAAGTTTGAGATAATCGAAATTTCCGTACTGATCAGTGTTGCGATCCAAACCTGCAAGGCCAATTTTTCTATCCCGATGTATGATATTCCAAAGTCAATAGTGAAACCGATCAGCCCGACCATTGCGTATTTGATAAATGACGAATGGAAAAGAACATAAAAGAGTGTTTGAATAATATATTGAAAAGAATTAATTTTCGACTTGCCATGAATTCTATCTACAAACTGAATAGGAACTTCCTCGATGTGTGATTTGTTTTTTACTGCAAAATCCAAAAGCGCAACCTGAAAAACATACCCAGAATAGTCTTTGACCTGGCTGATTGCGTTTTTGATGAGCCATGATTTAATTGCTCTGTATCCACTTGTCCAGTCAGTAATCCGCAGTTTCATAAAAGCAAATCTTACATACAAGTTTGCAGCGGTGGAGTAGATCTTGCGCTGAATCGGCCAATTCTTTGGAATAGACCCACCTTTCATATAGCGAGAGCCAATAACAAAATCAGCACCTTGTTCTATTTTGTGAACAAAATGAGGAATCTCTTTGGGGTTATGTGACATGTCTGCATCCATTTCAAAGATGAGATAGGGATTTAGCCTTTCAAGCGCGCTTGTAAATCCCTGAACATATGCTTTTCCTAACCCTTCTTTTTTTGTCCGGAGTAGATGAAGTTTTGGATATTTTTCGATGAGCGCAAGAACAATTGATTGAGTCTGATCAGGTGAGTTGCTGTCGACGACAATGACGTGTATTTCCCAGTTTGGAAGTTTTTTCTCGTTTGCAAAGATCCCTTCAATCAACCTAAGGATATTTTTTTCCTCATTATAGGTGGGCAAAATAACAACTAGTTTTCTCATAGGATATTTTTCTTGCAATAATCAATCATTTTACCAAGCCCCTCCTCTAATTTTATATGAGGTTGCCAATCTAGAATTTTCTGGGCTTGTGTAATATCAGGCTTTCTTTTTTTGGGATCGTCCTGCGGTAGTTTTTCGCTAAAGACAATAAGACTCTTTGATTTGGTGATTTTTTTAATCATTTCCGCATATTCTAGAACAGTATGTTCATTGGTTGAGCCAAGATTGATTATCTCACCTCGTGTGTTTGGTAAAAACATTAAGCGGTTCAACCCGTCTATCATATCATCAACATAACAGAGAGATCTAGTTTGCTGTCCGTCCCCAAAGACAGTGATTGGTCTCCCTTGTAGGGCCTCCAGGATAAAGGTGATGATCATTCTCATATCATCCTTGAGCATTTTCGGTCCATACGTATTGAAGATTCGAGCAATTCTTATATCGATCTTATATTTTCTGAAAAAATGAAACGTAATTGTTTCTCCAAAGCGTTTGGCTTCGTCATATACCGAGCGTGGTCCAACCGCTGAAACATTTCCGAAGTATGTTTCTTTTTGTGGATGTTCCAAAGGGTCGCCATACACTTCTGATGAAGAAGCGAATAAAAACTTGGCTTCATTTTGCATGACGAATTTAAGTAGTTCAAGCGTGCCTATCGTGTTGACCAACATGGTTTCCATCGGAAGATTGTGATAGCTCAATAGACTATGATGATTTGGAGATGCGGGTGAGGCGAGATGGAAAACTGCGTCTGCATGCATATTTTGCGCTAGAGGTAGGGTAACATCGTGTTTTAAAAGTATGAATTTTTTATCCTTCTTAAAGTGATTAACATTTTTTTCAGAACCTGTTATCAAGTTGTCGACGCAGATGACTTCATGACCTTCCATAAGTAATTTTTCACAAAGGTGTGAACCTATGAAACCTGCACCGCCAGCCACTAATATTTTCATACTTATCGTGTTGGTTGTCTCCCTATGGAATAATAGCTAAATCCGAGCCCCTTCATAAGAGCCGGATCATAGATATTTCTCCCATCAAAAACTATTGGTTTTTTTAACAAAGACTTTATTTTTCGTAAATCAGCCTGCTTAAATTCATTCCACTCGGTAAGAACGACCAGGGCAGAGCTGTTTTTTACTGCCTCATAGGGATCGTCAAAATAGATTAACTTTGAGCCGAAAAGATTATTAATATTCGATGTAGCTGCAGGATCATACACTGAGAGGGAAAATTTTTGCTCCAATAGACGATTTAAGACAAAGAGAGAGGGAGCTTCTCTTATATCGTCGGTGTTCGGTTTGAATGAAAGTCCCCAAATAGCAAGGTTTTTTTCTCCCTTCATGACATCGATAATCTTACGCGCGAAGTTTTCTTTCGCGATAGCATTAACTCTCTCAACTGCATCCAGAAGGGTAGTGTCGAGATTTAAGGCTTGCCCTATTTTTATTAATGCTTTGACGTCTTTGGGAAAACATGATCCTCCGTAGCCTACTCCCGGATCCATGAAAATCCTACCGATTCGTTTATCCAACCCTACTGCATCGAGTACCTTCTCTACATCTGCACCTGTTTTTTCGCAATAGAACGAAATAAGATTTGCGAAAGAGATTTTGGTCGCAAGCATTGCATTGGAAGTATATTTTATGAGTTCTGCCGAAGCAAGGTCTGTAATTACTCTTTTTCCATCGATTGGTTTATGAAGTTGCATGAGTATGTTTTTAGCTCTATCCGAGTCAGACCCTATCACTACTCTGTCAGGATTAAGTGAGTCATAAATTGCTGTCCCTTCTCGGAGGAATTCAGGGCAGGAAGCCACTGCAACATGTGTTTTTTTTGGCTTTAATTTATTTAAAATTTTTTCAATTCTCGCATTTGTCCCGACAGGAACAGTACTTTTACAGGAAACAATGGTTATTTTTTTCTCGAGGTTCTGTGAAACTTTTTCCGCTACAGCAAATACCGTTGATAGATCTGCTTCTCCATTTTTTTTTGGGGGAGTACCGACCGCAATAAATACCACATCAGATTCACCAATAGGTGTAGTGTATTCCGAAGTAAAATGAATTCTTTTGGCATTCAGATTTTTTAAAAGGAGTTCTTTCAGGCCAGGTTCATAAATAATGGGATCACCATTCTTCAGTCGATTTATTTTTTCTGGAGTGTGCCCTATGACCCAGACCTTGTTACCAAAGTCTGCAAATACACATGCAGTCACCAAACCTACGTATCCATGACCTATGAAAGTAATTGTCATAAGGAATAATCATACAATACTAACTCCTAATTTCCAATATCGAGCGAATGAACTCGATCAAAGATTCCGAAGTTGCTTCGCGACTTCATCCAGTCCATCCTGAAATTTTTTCATTTTGTGAAAATTATTTTTTTTACTGCGAATATCAGAGTATTGTGATCTTTGAGCTTTTCCTTCGGAGTACTGAGAAAATGTTGTAGGAATAATAAGACTCTCGTCCAAGTGGAATGTTCGTGCGATCATTTTTCCAATAGTAAATGGAGAAAAACTATCCTGACCTACTACGTGAAATATTTGTGGTGAAAAATGCAAAAAAAGGTATTTCATGGAATAGGCAATATCATCGATGAAGGTGGGTGTCATGATGGAGTCTGACATAAGTCGGATTTCTTTTTTTTCTACAAGTACTTGTTTTATCCTTTTTACAAAATCGGGTTTTGCAGGGTGTGTCGATCGATAAGGATAAGAAAATCGTACGATCATAGATGAATTTTTTACGAGTTGTTCGCCTTCGTACTTTGTTTTTGCATAATAAGAGAGTGGGTAAGGAATACTATCTTCAAAATACGGATCATGTTTTTTTCCATCAAATACGAAATCAGTTGAGACAAATATAAACTTTTTCTTTTTCTTCAAAACTGCATCCAGGATTATGTTAGTACCCTCGACGTTTATGTGATGACATAATTTTTTCTCCTTCTCCGCCTGGTCAACGTTCGTATATGCCGCAAGGTGAAAGAAAATATCAAAATCGATCTTACTAATAACCTCAGTAACTTTATCCCTATTAGTAATATCGAAATCAGGAAGCTCCAGTTCGATGAAAGTAAAATCTCCTTTTAAAAGTTCGACAATTCTTGAGCCGATGAGCCCCTTACTACCGGTAATTGCAATGTTAACCATATTGAGTTTTGTAATATTTTTTATATTCGCCGCTTTTTATTCGTTTCCACCAATCCTGGTTTTTTCTATACCAATCTATAGTTTTTTCGAGCGCTTCGTCAAAGGAATGTCGAGGCTTCCAACCTAAGTCCCGTTTCATTTTCGACCAATCAATCGCATATTTTCTATCATGCCCAGGTCTATCTTTCACGAATTGCAGGTGGCTTTCATCTTTTCCCATCATCTTTAAAATTCGCCTAATAACTTCTTTATTAGGAATATCTTCGTTGAGGCCTCCGACGAAATATGTTTCTCCGACTTTTCCTTTATGCAGAATTAAATCTAGTGCCTCACAGTGGTCCTCGACATACAACCAATCTCTCACGTATAGGCCATCTCCATAAACAGGCACTTTCATTCCTTCCAAAATATTGCTAATTGCGAGAGAGATCAACTTCTCAGGAAATTGATACGGACCAAAATTGTTAGAACAGTTAGAGATGGTAGTAGGCAGATTATAGGTTGTCGCGTATGCTCTAACAAGATGATCTGATGAAGCTTTTGAAGCAGAATATGGGCTTCGGGGATCATATTTAGTATCTTCATTAAATTTATCACTGGAATCAAGTGGAAGAGCGCCAAAGACTTCATCGGTCGAGATATGATGGAATCTCGCCACTTTGTTTTTTAGAGCAGACTCCAAAAGGATGTAGGTTCCTTCAATATTAGTTTTAATAAAAGGTGCAGGATCAAGGATTGATCTATCGACATGAGATTCAGCGGCAAAATGAACTATGGTATCAATGTTGCTGGTTAACTGGTTAACTAGTTGCAGGTTACAAATATCGCCTTGGACAAATGAATAATTGGGATTTTTTTCGCTGTTTACGAGATTCTCGAGATTTCCTGCATAAGTAAGTTTGTCCAAATTGATAATCTTATCTTGAGGATATTTTTTAAGCCAGTACAGGATGAAATTTGAGCCGATGAATCCGGCTCCTCCCGTTACCAGTAATTTCATAGCTTTCATTCTAACAAAAAACAGTCTGAGTAGCTATAATATGACCATGCAGAATAGACATATAGCCGTAACGCTAGAGTGTTTTGTAAGAAAAAAGGGTAAATATCTTATGCTCCATAGAAGCAAGGATAAAAAAATATTGCCAGGAGTGTGGATGGCTCCGGGTGGACATAGGGAATTTAATGAAGGGCTTTTCGCATGTGCAAGAAGAGAAATATTTGAAGAAACTGGTTTACGAATAAAGAATCTTCAGATAAAGGCCCAGGGAAATGCATATCTGCACGATGTAGATAAAGAGTTTTATTTTCATTTTGTTTTTGCAGACTATGCAGGAGGGAAACTAAAACAAAATAAAAAGGACGGAGACTTAATTTGGCTGACCCCCAAAGAAATTATGAAATTGGACAATGTACTTACCGAGATAAAAGAAGTTGCGCCATATATATTTAAGAAAGACAAAAAAGTACTATCATATAAAGCAGTTTACGAAACAGGGAATAAACTTTCCTCTTTAGAGATTGAAAAACCTTAATGAAAAAATCAGTGATAAAACCCATAAATTACAAGCTAATATTCGAACCTGATTTGAAGAAATTCAGTTTCAAGGGAAATGAAATATTGTTGTTTGAAGTCGTCGATCCGACTAAAAAAATTGAATTAGATCTTGTGGAATTGAAGATAACTGATTGTCGATTACAAATTAATCAGAGAAATAAAATTGATTCATATCAGACTGATAAACAAAAAGAGAAACTTACTATTTTTCTTTCACAGAAATTAGAACCTGGTATATATGAGCTTTTTATCGAATTTACGGGAATTTTAAACGATAAGTTGGCCGGTTTTTATCGAAGTAAATATAGCGACAAGGGAAAAGAAAAATATATTGCTACCACTCAATTCGAGGCCGCAGATGCAAAACGGGCTTTTCCATGTGTTGATCACCCGGCATACAAGGGAACGTTTGATGTTTCATTCATCATTGATAAAAACCTTTCCGCTCTTTCAAACACCTTGCCTAAAAGAGTTATTAATTTAAAACGTCAGGCCAACCTAAATTCGACCTCGCAGGTCAAACGTGGGGCATGGCAAAGGGCCCGAATGGGGAAAAAAATGGTGATTTTCGAAAGGACGCCACTCATGTCTACTTACCTTCTCTATTTGGGAGTCGGGGAATTTGAATTTATTGAAGATAAGTATAGGGATATACTACTTCGTGTTGTAACGACTCCAGGAAAAAAAGAATATGGCAAATTCGCGCTCGATTGCAGCAAAAAATTCCTCAAGTTTTATGAAGAATATTTTGATTATCCTTATCCCTTAAAAAAATTAGACTTGATAGCGGTACCGGATTTTGCTTCGGGAGCGATGGAGAATTGGGGTGCGATTACATTTAGAGAAAATGCCTTGCTGCTTTATCCGAACTTAAGTTCGCGCGCAACAATGGAAAGAATTGCTGAGGTAGTAGCGCATGAATTAGTCCACCAATGGTTTGGAAATCTGGTTACGATGAAGTGGTGGGATGATCTCTGGCTGAACGAAAGCTTTGCAACCTATATGGCATACAAGGCCCTTGATAAATTTTGGCCTGAGTGGAAAGTGTGGTCAGGCTACCTCACCTATGCTGTTTTTGGAGCAATGTCCCTCGATGGTTTAAAATCTACCAGGTCGATTCATGCAAAAGTCTTGAATCCGCACGAAATCGATGAACTCTTTGACGAAATTGCATATGAAAAAGGAGGGAGTATTTTACGGATGATACACGAATATCTTGGCCCCAAGGTGTATAGAGACGGATTGCGAAACTATATAAGAAAATTTGAGTACGCAAATGCTGAGGCAGATGATCTCTGGAGCTCCCTACAAGATGCTTCACGTAAACCCGTAAAAGAAATCATGAGGAAATATGTTTTGCAAAAAGGATTCCCCTTAGTAGAGTTATCAACTAAAGGCCGAATGTTGAATTTGAAACAAGAAAGATTCTTTTACCTCGATTATAAAGATGAAAGTAAGTGGATTATTCCTTTAGTATTTAAATTAGCAAAAAAAAGTTACGCCAAAGAACTAATAGAAAGAAAAGAGAAAAAAATTCCTTTTAAAAAATCTCCATTTTTATATTTGAATACGGATTACTCGAGTTTCTTTATTTCAAAATACGATTCTAAAAATCTTTTGTCTTTAGGCAAACACATACAAAAACTAAACGAGCTAGAAAAGATAGGATTGATTCATGATCTTTTTTCTCTTGTAACGAATGGAAAAATGGAGTTAAAGGAGTGTTTGGATTTTTTGGAAACACATACACTCAACGAAAAAAGGGAAGAGGTATTGCAATATATGATAGGGAAATTATCCGGAGTGTATTTATTAATCAGAGGAAAAAAAATAAAAAAACTCATTCTCTATTTCGCCTCAAAATCACTTAAACTAACTGGCGCGAACCCAAAAGAGAAGGAGGATATCAATATAACTCATTTGAGAAACACCGCCCTATCTTCCTTGTCGTCTTTAGATGATAAAAAAACCCAGGAATTTATTAGGAATAAATTTGAGATTTTTGTGAAAACAAAAGTCCTGCACCCTGATTTGAGAGGGGCAGTATACAGTGGAGCTGTTTGGCAAAAAGACTTCTATCATGGAAAAATCAAAGAATTGTTTGAAAAAAGTACCGTGCAAGAAGAAAAGGCCAAACTACTTATGAGTCTAGGCAATAGTAAAAATGCACATCTGATTCGAAAAACATTAGATTATGGCTTAACCGGAAGAGTACGTTTTTCCGACCTATTTTACCTAATAGCAGCAGTCTCACGCAATAGGTTTGCGACTGAAGAAGCGTATGATTGGTGTGTTAGAAATTGGGACATAATTAAAAAAAAGACCGGTGGGCATTCCACCGTTTTATTGAGACGAATGTTAAAAATGATTGTTCCCATTGGAGCTGTAAGGAAAGTAAACGACGCGATAACTTTTTTAGAAACTCACAGGATCGTCGGACTGGAAAGAACATACGAACAAGTCAAAGAAGAGCTGCTCATCAACTCAAGATTGGTAAAGAGACTAAAGAGGTGAAGGTTTGTTGATTAAATTTTCCAGCATCTGCCAGCGTTGTTTTTTGACTTTGTGGACAACGTCATCCTTTAAAATTTTCGTAGCTGAAGTCATTGGACGCTCTGAGTATTCTGAAATATAGGCTTTTTGATAGCCCACGAGCTTTACTAATTTCACCGTATTCCTAAACTCCTCTTCTGTTTCACCGCAGAACCCGACGATAATATCGGTGGAAAATTTTACACCAGGAACCTTTTTTCTTAGTTTGCTGATTATTCTTAGATACTGTTCTGTTGTGTACCAACGATTCATCCTCCTTAGGACATTATTGTCTCCTGATTGAATTGGGAGGTGGATCAATCGTGTAATATTTTTGTGTTGTGCAATGACATCGATGAGTTCAGCAGAAAAATCCCACGGATTTGATGACATAAAATCTACTTTCTTGAAGCCCATCTTTGCTATTCGTTCCAGAAGGAAAGGAAACAAAGTAGGTATACGATAGCGGCCGAGATGCTTGACGTAAATAGGCTTCACATTGTTCAATTGTTTCATTGTTTCATTGTTGCTGAAATATGTTTTTTTTACGCTTCCTTTATTCGCTAGATCCCTCACTTCGTTCGGGATGACAGAGGGAGGAAGAAGGAGGTCTACCCCATAGGAGTTAACGTTTTGTCCCAACAGGGTGACAGATTCATATCCTCTTGCCTTGAGATGAAAGCATTCCTCGATGATGTCTTTATAAGGCCGGCTAATTTCGCGTCCACGAGTGAACGGCACCACACAAAAAGTACAGAAATTGTTACAACCATTTGAAATCGGAACCCATGCATTTGTTTGATTTTGTCTTACCGGTTCGCTGTCAAAACCAACCTCCTCAATTGGCATGAATTCATCTACTTCTGGCATAATTTCTCTAATCCGCTTTAGATATTTACCTGTCTTATCTCTATAAGCTAGTCCTACCATGCAACCGGTTACCACAATTTTTAATTTTGAATTTTTAATTTTTAAATCTCCCAAGTTATGTACCAATCCGTAGACTCGATTCTCTGCGGACTCTCTGATCATACAGGTATTGATAACCACGTAGTCAGCATCTTTATAGCCGCGGGCAGATTTCATCCCGCGAGCTTTAAATGCTGAAGCGATTCGCTCGGAGTCTGCTTTATTTTGTTGACAGCCAAAAGTTTTAATAAAATACTTCATACTTTTGCTTTTTTTATTCTTTGAATGATTACCATGAAGAAGAGGAGAATGATTGCTATGGTAAGAAATGCAAGGAGTTTCTCAAAACCCCTAAGGAATAATGCGGCTATTCCCAACATGATAGATACGATCCAATAAAACAGTGCTATCCTTCTTTTTCCCCAACCCAGCTCCAATAACCTGTGGTGAAAATGTCCCCAATCTGCCTTAAACGGTGATTGCCTCTTTTTTATTCTGCGGAAGATGGTATAGACTGCATCGATCATCGGAATTGAAAGAATTAAAACCGCCGTTCCGACTTTTCCGAACGAAAGTATGGATAATATTCCCAAAAGGAAACCGGCAAGAGCGCCACCTCCGTATCCAGGCATTATTTTTTGGGGATAAAAATTGAAGGGTAAAAAACCTAAAAATGTACCTGCAACAATAAAGGAAAAAAGAGAAACGTGTTGTACCGAAATATCATGAGCCGTAAATCTTTGAGCCAAAAGCCCCAAGAAGAAAGCCGTGATTCCGACAAAACCCGGAAGTTGCCCGTCAACTCCTTTACTCCAGTTGACCATATTCATGATCCAGGTCAACCACAAAATTGCGACAATATCGGCAAATACCAATACAGAATGTTTGCCAAAGAGATCGAAAACTATTTGCCACTCATCCAGGCGGATGATTCCACCCAAAGGATTCGAAATATAGGGAATACCAAGCCCGAATCCAACGACAATCGCAGAAATCCACAAATTCAGAAAAAAACGCAGATAAGGTGAGAGGTCAATATAATCATCCAGGAGTCCTAACAAAACAAGAATGAAGCTTGCTATTAAGATCCCGACGATAATTTTATTAAGCGGAACAAAGAGTAGAGTAGTGATGCATAACGCCAAAAATAGAGGTATTCCTCCACCTCTTGGAATTATCCCTTTATGGGTATGCGCCGGATGGAAGCGTTTTCTCCTGTCAGTAACCAATCCAAGTTTTTTAACGAGATATATAGTAGGGAGAGTAAAAAAAAATGAAATGAGTGCCGATATGAGAAAGACTTGGAATTCCATTTAAGCGACAAGAAAAACAATTTTTATAAAAATCAAAGTAAAACTCACCATAACGAAGAGATTCAAGTAATAAGAAAGATTTTTTATGAGCTCGTTATCCTGAAAATATCTTTTAACAATAAACTGGTTCAAAATAAAAATTATATTCATCATCAGGGGGACTATAATGATAATCCACGTATCGCCCAACTGATCTTCTCCCAGGGGGAGCGAATAGAAAAGCGGAATCTGAGGAGGTAACGTACTGAATTTCCAAACAAGAACGCCAGCCATCAAAATATTAGCGATAAAAAGCGGATACAAAGCCTTTAAGCGCTGAAACATAGAGAAATTATAGTTTATTTACGAAGGAAAGGTGAGAGATTTTAGGGAACAGGGAATCTTCGGGCAAATTTCACTACTCTCGATTTTAATTTTGTGATTTCGGGATTTTTATTCAACAGCACCTTGAAAGCTTTTCTCGCTTTTTGGTCTTTTTCTTTATTTTTATGGCCAATATCAGGGTTTCCTAGTTTGTGAGCTATCTCAAGGCCTTCATTTATAAATTTTGCTATAGTAACCATGTCTTTTTCTTTCATACCTCGAGTCGTGATGGCAGGAGTACCAAGCCTAAATCCGCTGGGATAAAAAGGCGAGCGCGGATCAGAAGGAATAGTTTGCTTGTTGCCGAATATATAGGCTTTTTCCAATGTGACATGTGCTTGCCAACCGTCGATATTTTTATTGCGCAAATCTATCCAAATCATGTGATTTTCTGTACCGTTTCCAACGAGTTTAAATCCGTATTTTTTCAACTCATTTGCGATGGTCACGGCATTTTTCACAATTTGGTGCGCGTATTTAGAGAATTTTTTGCTAGAAGCCTCTTTTAATGCAACCGCAATACCCGCGATTTTATTCATGTGTGGTCCACCCTGGTGTCCTGGAAAAACGGAAAAATCTATCTTTTTTACTAATTCAGGATTTTTCTTAAGGCCTTTTTTAGTAAGCATGATAATAGCTCCTCGTGGGCCACGTAACGTTT
>Ga0155156_179_pt6 | contig 16567 bp, 15 predicted proteins | sample RifCSPhighO2_01_FD_106124 | JGI IMG/M metagenome (GOLD analysis project Ga0155156, IMG submission 106124) | Candidatus Roizmanbacteria bacterium RIFCSPHIGHO2_01_FULL_39_8
GCTGTCTTAAATAAAGCAACCCAACTGGAACGAAAAGGAAAAAAAATAATTCATTTTGAAATAGGCCAGCCGGATTTTCCCACACCCAAAAACATTTCAGAGGCAGGAATAAAAGCTATCCGCGCCGGATTCACCAAATACAATCCTCCTCTTGGCATTCTTCCGCTTCGCCTGGAGATCGCCAAGGAGTTAAACAAAACGAGAAAATTGAATGTCACTGAAAATAATATTGCGGTTACCCCTTCGGGAAAAGCCGCCATCTTTATTACGATGGCGTCTGTTCTCGAGAAAGGAGACGAGGTGATCTATCCCGATCCCGGTTTTCCCACATACCATACTCTCATTGACTATTTCGGATCAATCAAAAAACCCATACCCTTAGTCGAAAAAAATAATTTCAGTTTTGATATGAAGAAATTTAGGAAATATTTCTCAAAAAAAACCAAACTGATTATTCTTAATTCTCCAAGCAATCCAACCGGCGGCCTCATGCCGATCGAAGATCTCAGAGAAATCGCAGAGACAATCAAAGGAACAAGCTGCTGGGTGATGACAGATGAGATGTATTCGAAAATTGTATACGATACAGCGATTTATCCAAGTTTTTATGGATTGAAAGGAATACAAGATCAGACAATACTCGTGGACGGATTTTCCAAGACATACTCGATGACAGGGTGGAGGATTGGCTATATGAGCTGCCCAAAAAGAATCATCGACAAAATAGATTATCTTCTTACTCATACGGTCGGATGCACCGCTACCTTTACACAAATGGCTGTACTGGAAGGAATGAAAAGTAAACAGCTGCAATTAAAAACTATGGTCAAAGAATTCAAAAAAAGACGTGACTTTGTCGTCTCTGAACTAAACAGAATAAAAGGTGTCAACTGCCAGATTCCGCTTGGAGCTTTTTATGCATTTCCCAATATCTCATCTTTTAAAAAATCCTCTCGCTGGCTTGCCAATTATATTCTGGAGAATGCTGGGGTTGCGCTTCTTGACGGAACTGCTTTTGGCACCTATGGTGAGGGCTACTTCAGAATTTCTTATGCCGCCTCCCTAGATAATCTGAGAGAAGGCATTGCCCGAATTAAAAAAGCCCTGCTGAAGTTATCCTGATTAATCAAAATTCTTTTTTAGAAAGCGGTCGAAGTCTCACGAGTCACAATCTATCAGATCCTTATTTTGCTAAAGACTCTACATATCCTTTTTTATACAGGAGCTCTGCCATAAGAATAGCCCCACCTGCAGCTCCTCTTACCGTATTATGAGAAAGCGCTATGAAATGCCAATCAAATTGTTTGCCTTCCCTCAATCTCCCCATCGTTATTCCCATCCCGTCCTCAAAGTTTCGGTCCACTCTGGTCTGAGGTCTTGACTCATCCGACAAGTACTTGATGAATCTCTTAGGAGATGAGGGAAGTCTCAAATTCTTGAGCGGATTAAAACTTTCTATTGCAGATACAATCTGCTTTCGTGATGGTTTTCGCTTAAATGTAACCGAGACAGAAGCCATGTGTCCGTCTGTTGCCGGGACTCTTATGCATGTTGCCGCAATCACGGGTTTCCTGGCGTTTTTAATTTTTCCGTCAACCATCTTACCCCATATCTTCATCGGTTCCCGCTCTGATTTGAGCTCCTCACCTCCGATGAAAGGAATTAAGTTGTCAGCCATCTCTGGCCAGGTTTCAAACGTTTTGCCTGCTCCTGATATGGCTTGAAGGCTCGTCACGTGAACTTTGGTCGGCTCGAATCTCTTCAGCGCTGTTAAAATCGATACATACGATTGGATCGAACAGTTTGGCTTTACCCCTATGAGACCGGTTGTCCATCCGCGGTTTTTTCTTTGCACGTCGATAAGTTTGAGATGTTCCTGGTTTATCTCCGGCATGACCATGGGCACATCCACTGTCCACCTGTGGGCGGAATTGTTGCTCGCCACAGGAATTCCGGCCTTTGCAAAGCGGATCTCGATCTGTTTGATTTTTTCTTTATCCATGTCGAGCGCAGAAAAAACCAAATCTACTTCCTTAACAATCCTGTCGAAATCATTCTCCATGGCCATCACAGCAAGATTTCCTACTCTGGTGGGAATCGGAGACTCCATATACCATCTTTTTGCAACGGCTTGCCTATATCGCTTACCTGCTGAAGCTGGTGATGCCGCGACTACCACAACCTCAAAAAATGGATGCCCGTCCAAAAGTGAAATAAATCTTTGCCCGACCATGCCGGTTGCTCCCAACACTCCTACTCTTAATTTTTTCATATTATGCTCTTAATATTCTGATAATTTTTAATAAGTCCGCAAATACTCCTGCAGCGGTTACCTCGATTCCAGCTCCTGGACCTTTGATGATCATTGGATTCGCTTTATATCTTTCAGACCGAATCTTAATGATATTATCCGGTCCTTTTAAAGATCCTATATCGCCTGAAATCTGCACTTCTTTCAGTGAGACCTCTGTTTTGTTTTTTGTCACCACTGCTACATAGCGCAATGTTTTTCTTTCTCGCAAAGCGTTCGAAAGCCTTTTTTTGTAGCCTGAATCGAGCCTATGGACTTGAGAGAGGAACTCATCGGCGCTCAACCTTTTCATTTCTTCAGGATACAAGGGTATCGTTTTAATATTTTTCAGAGAAATTCGTTTTCCCAGCAGTCGAGAAAGTATCAAGGCTTTTCTTGCAACATCAATTCCAGATAAATCATCTCGAGGGTCAGGTTCTGTATATCCCAATTCTTTTGCCGCTAAAACTGCTCCGGAGAAGGGAGATCCTTTTTCAAGTTCACTAAAAATAAATCCGAGCGTACCGGAAAAACAACCCTCAATCTCTTCTATCTTATCTCCCGACTCTATCATATCTTTGACTGTTGAGATCACGGGAAGGCCTGCTCCCACTGTAGTTTCATAAAAAAAACTTTGCTGAAATGGATTAAATTTTTTGCGATCGCTAAGCTCTGATATCAAAGTCTTCTTATTCGAAACTACGGCAAATCCTCCCCTTTCCAACTGATATATGAGAAGATCAACTGTCTTATCTGACGCCGATGTATCAAGCAAGACAGATTTTTTGGGGATGAATCTCATCAGTTGTTTAATGTGAGTTTGACCGGGGGTATTTAGCCACCGTAAGTTTTCGTCTTTATTAATAACTTTTTTTATTTCCTTATCACTTAGACCATCGCGGCTGAATAAATATTTGTCTGATCTGACTATTCCGGAGACTATTATTTTTATCCCGAACACAGATTGGATTAATTTTTTTTGCTCTAGAAGAATCCGCAAAAAAGCTTTTCCTACATTACCCGGCCCAAGATGAATAATGTTAAGAGATGACTGTACCCCTGGCATTTGGATCCAAAAAACTTCTAATGTAAATAGGAATTTTTTTTCTCTTGACCGGGGCAATCGCCTTGTGGTAAATAACTTTAGCTCCTTTTTTAGCCATTCGATAAGCTTCTGAATATGACATATTTGTCAACAATTTTGCATTTTTATCCTCCTTGGGATTAGCTGAAAAAAAACCTCCGACATCCTTCCAAAGATAAAGAGCTTTTGCGTTTAGATATCCGGCAAAAAATGCAGCGGATAAATCAGACCCTCCACGTCCAAGCGTGGTGGTGCATCCGTCGTGAGAAAAACCGATAAATCCCGTAATGACAGGAATGATATTGTTATGAATAAGAGGATAAAGTATTACTCTTATTTGATCTTCCGTTTTTTTATAGAGAGGTCTAGCATTTCCGAACTGGGAAGTTGTAGCCATAATATATGAGGCATCAATTGGATAGGCTAACACATGGTAACGCTCAAGCGCTTCAGCGATAAGCCTGCAACTGAATCTTTCACCGAACGAAACAATATAGTCTTCTCGCGCTTTTGTCATTTCCTTTCTATGTACATTCCTCAAAAAAATTTCTAGCAGTTCAAAAAGTTTAATAAGCTCAATCTGAACTTTTATCGCTCTCTGTTTTTTATTGATAACTTTAAGTGTAATAAGATGATCTTTTTTAATGTTCTGGAATAATTTCAGAGCTTTCTCGAGTTTTTTACCTCTTATGAGGCTAGTAATTTCATAAAGTTTGTCAGTGACCCCTTTCATTGCTGAAACAACGAGAATTATTTTATTCTTCTTAGAAAATTTTTTAACGATTGTGCAGGTGAGGCGGATGTTACGAATATCTGCAAGCGATGCACCACCGAATTTCATTACTATCATATTTTTCGACATAATTGTATCAAAATTCATGCAAATATAGAGTGATCAATATTGCATCATAATTGTACATCTATTTTCGGAGTGGTATACTAGTTAAGTTCGTCAAACATCGTTTAATTACCTATGGCATTTAATAATCAACTCGTTAGCGTGATCAGCGTCAACTTCGGCGGACTACCTTTTCTACAAAAACTTGTCAAATCGATTAAAATACAGATGTTTCCTAATTATGGATTTTTTGCTTAATATGGTTAGTTCTAGTTATGAAAGTTAGACTGTTATAGCTCCCTTATTTTGTCATTGCGAGCGGTGATTTGTGATGCGAAGCAATCTCAACCCAATCGGCAATAACTTTGCAGTAGAAAAACTGGTTAAAGAGGACCATTATCGAATTCATGAGCTAGAGTAAAAAAAATTTCCCTAAATTCAACCACGCTCATTTGATATGATATACGAATGCTCAATTATCTTTCGATCGATCTTGAGTCCTGGGCAATGCCAAATACCCCCGAATTTTTACAGCTCAAAAGTCAGCAGAAAAAAAGACTGGATAATGGTCATGCTGAAAAGTCAACCCTGAAAATTTTGGACATTCTGCAAAAAACAAAAACTAAAACTACTTTTTTTATCGTTGGACAGATTTACCAATGGTATCCAAAACTTGTAGAAAAAATCACAAGGGATGGACACGAAGTTGCTTTTCATACCCACGCACATGACCCCTTGCCCGATGAGTCGTCCCTCATCAGGAGTCTCGAACTCTCCAAGGAATTTATTCAAAAATTCAAACCCATTGGCTTTCGCGCCCCTCGCATCAATTTTGGAAAAAAATATTTTCCGATCTTGAAAAAATACGGATTCAAGTATGATTCCTCCAGCTATGGAGAGTTTTATTCCCAGTTTGTCTATAAAAAAGTGAAGGAGTTCCCTGTTTCCGCTTGGAAAAAAATTCCTATAGGCTCAGGCTATTTTATCGGACTTTTAGGAAATCACATTGACAAGGTTTATCAAAGACTCAATCGATCAAATACGCCTTTCATATCATTTCTTCACAACTGGCAGATACTCTCACCGTTGAAACCTACCTTTCCCACACGTAGCTATCTCATTACTCATCCGCATTATTTTCCTTACCTAAAAAATACGTCTAAATCATTAGAATATTTGGTGAAAAAATTTTCTATTTCACCGATGAAAAATTTGTTACAATGAACTTCTCATGTTAAAGCAAAGACAATACTGGAACAACAAAATAATCGAGTGGAGTGCTTCGGGGTATCGGAAAAAAAAAGAGAAAATAAGCCTTGTCGAGCGGATTGCCTACCCATTTAGAAAGGCCGACAAAAGATACTTAGCCGGGATAGAACTTATTGGTCCTCTCGCTAAGAATAAGGTCGTTCTTGACTTGGGATTTGGGGTGGGAGATTTTTCTTTTGGCATAATAAAATACGGTCCAAAAAAAGTGTTTGGGATAGATATTGCAGACTCCGCCGTTGCTTTTGCTATGAAAGTGGCTATAAAAAAGAAGGTAGAGAGGAGAGTGCAATTTAGAAGGGGAGACGTGACGCAAATGAAGACTCTCCCCGAATCGGATATTATAGTCGGTTTAGGTTTCATAGATTATTTAAATAGAAATCAACTTAGATATTTATTTAAACTAATCGGCAAAAGGAAATTCCTTTTCTCTTACTTTGAAAAAAAACTATCCATATTAAATTTGATTCATTCAGTCTACGTAAAATTTCAAAACTGTCCAGGAGCATTTAAGTTTACGAGAAAAGAGATGAAACGTATAATTCCTCTATCGGCAAAGACTTCCCTTATTTCTAAAAATAATCTCGTTTTCATCACAAATATACCAAATTTAAAGGAGTTGGACTGGCAATATAAGTTATAATTATAGAATGAATATTCTGGTGACTGGCGGAGCGGGTTTCATTGGAAGTTTTTTGACTGATTCTCTTATCAAAAAGGGTCACAAGGTAAGAATCTACGACAACCTTGAATATCAGGTTCATCAGGGAAAAATTCCAGAGTATCTAAATAAAAAAGCAGAGTTTATAAGGGCTGATATCACAAATGCGTCTCTTTTGGATAAAGCTCTTCAAGATATTGATATTGTATTTCATGAAGCTGCCATGGTTGGTGTAGGACAGAGTATGTATCAGATTGGGAAATATACGAGGATAAATACTTATGGGACTGGTTTGCTTCTTGATCTAATTATTAATAAGCATAAGAAACATATAAAAAAATTGATAATTGCAGCTTCGATGAGCGAATATGGGGAAGGCCTATATCGCTGTGATAACTGTGGAGATATAAAACCTGATTTACGATCTGAACAACAGCTGCAAAAAAAAACATGGGAATTGGTATGTCCAAACTGTAGGTCTGTCTTAAGGCCAAAAGCCACATCGGAGAAAACGCCTTTAATTACGAGTTCAATCTATGCGCTCAACAAACGCGATCAGGAAGAAATGGTTATGATGATTGGAAAGGCGTTCAAAATTCCATCAGTTGCGCTTCGCTATTTCAATGTGTATGGGCCTCGTCAAAGCCTTGCAAACCCGTACACAGGCGTCGCTGCTATTTTCATCTCCAGAATCAAGGCAAATAAACCTCCGGTGATAAATGAAGACGGCAACCAATCTAGAGATTTTGTCTCTGTTCATGATATTGTCAGTGCCAACATTGCGGTGATGAAAAATCCGAAAGCCGACTATCAAATATTCAACGTCGGCAGCGGGGATAAAATTACGATTTTGAAACTCTCCCAGCTGTTGATTAAACTCCAGTCGGGTAACAATTCCGGATTACTACCATTGATTCGCAATGAGTTTAGAAAGGGAGACATTCGGCACTGTTTTGCAGACATAACTAAAATAAATAGGACGATCGGCTGGCAGCCGAAGATGAACTTTGAAAAAGGTTTGGATGAATTAATTCGCTGGAGCAAAACTGCTTATTCAGAAGACTTATTTGACAAAGCACAGTCAATTCTGCAAAAAAAAGGAGTCATATGAAGCCACTCGTTTCAATTGTCATTCCAACATTTAACAGTCAACATTTGTTGGTTGATTGCCTCGAATCTGTCAAAAAACAAACCTACAAGAATATCGAAGTTGTTATTGTTGATGGATTCAGCACCGATAAAACTGTTCATATTGCCAAAAAATATGGAAATGTCCATTCTTACGGAAGAGATCCGAAGCAAAAAAATATATTTGCCGTCCCGCATCAGAGAAATTATGGCATGTATAAGGCAAAAGGCGAGTATCTCTATTATATCGATTCAGATATGAGACTCACTCCAACCATAGTCGAGACATGTGTCAGATTGATCCAAGAAAAAAATGCGGACGCAGTGATCGTTCCTGAAGAGGCAGCGGGAGAAGGGTTTTGGGCAAAATGTAGAACACTGGAAAAATCTTGCTACAATGCAAGCCCTGATTCTTTGACGGACTCTGCGCGATTTTTAAAAAAGAGTGTGTTTGAAAAACTCGAAGGATTAGACGCAACCCTGGGTGGAGGAGACGACTGGGATTTTCAACACCGTTTGAACATACATGGGTATAAAACGGTGAAATCACCTGTTTTTATCTATCATTATGATGGACACCTCACCTTAAAAAGGATACTTCAGAAAGAATTCATTTACGGTAAAAATACTCTTGCCTATTTCAAGAAATACAGCCACAACAAATCGTATCTTTTTAAGCAATTTTCTTTCCTGCGAAAAGATTTTTTGCTCAACGCGGCTAAATTGATGAATGATCCCATCCATGCTGTAGGCATGTTTGTGATGAAATGCATAGAATACCTCGCGGTATCCGCGGGAATGATGTACGCTTTTTTTCGCAAAGAAAAATTAAAAATTCAGTCCGTGGCTCATGAGAAAAAATAAACTAGTATTCAGCATTTTAATTCCCTCATATAATGGAAAAGAGGTAATAGCTGGTACGATTAAAAGCGTTTTGGCTCAAGATTATAATAACTTTGAAATTATCATCAGCGACGATGTGTCAACAGACTCAACGGTCAAAATAATCAAATCTTTCTCCGATAAGCGATTAAAATTATTTAAAAACCAGCGCAATCTCGGATATCCAGGTAACCTCAACCAATGCCTCAAGCACGCAAAAGGAGACATCGTCTACCTCTTAGGACAGGATGACATACTTGCAGAAAATGCTTTGAGCCTTACTGCTAAAGCATTTGCCAAGTCAAAAGATATCGGAGCGGTTACCAGACCCTACCGCTGGTTCGACGAAGATCTTCAGGTCACCGTTCGCGCCAGGCTTCCGCTCAATGCTGACCGGGATGAAGTCGTAAGGATTGACGATGATCCCAAAATTGTTATTGAGGTATTTAAAAGTCTCGACTCATTATCTGCTCTGGCGTTCCGGGCTAAATTTTTAGACAGGCCATTTCATCAAGATATTTTTCCTTGTCATGTCTATCCCTTCGCCTCTATTTTTAAGAAACATCCCATCGTATACCTCAAAGATTATGTGTCGTCTGTCAGTATGAAGAATAGCCAATGTCGCCATGTATCATCGATCTATGATAAATCTCCTGTTTTGAGCTGGATTGAAATGTTCGAAACTATATTCCCAGAGAGGAAATTTTCTACATTAAAAAGACACTGTGTCGAAGATTTTGTTGCAATTAACTACGTTGGTCTTGCCCAAATAAAAAATTATTCTCGACATAATTACCGATACACCCTGCGTGAAATATACTACCTTTTAAAGTATAGGCCGAAAAATACGATCAATCCTATGTTTTGGTTTTTTTCCCTGGGAGCTTTGCTTACCCCACCAATTGTTTTGATTCCTTTGGTTGATTGGTACAAGAAAAATATAAACAGGATTAAATTTAAAAATATTCGGTTTAAACAGCAAATAGTAGAGACATGATTTATCGCGTCTATACTTAATCCTATGAATTACGCCCTATTTTCTTTTTTAGGAAATCTTTACACGCAACTATTGAGAGGAAAATTCCACTCGTTCGGAAAAAACTCCATAATTAAACCAATTCTCAATTCCTCGAATGAGGAATACATTTCAATTGGAGATTATGCAAATATCGGTTCTTTTTGCAGAATCACCGTGAGCACTGAATTTGGCGGACACAAGGTAAAAAGCAAAAATAAAATAAGACTCAAAATCGGCGATCACGTTGATATCGGAAATAATGGTTTTATTACAGCAAACAACAGTATAGAAATAGGCGATCATGTAATTATGTCAGCATATGTAACAATCAGTGACCATGATCACGGTTTCTCTGACATAAAAAAACATCTCCATGAACAACCGCTCACAGAGAGGGGTTACGTCAAAATAGGTGACAGTGTCTTTTTAGGAGTAAAAAGTACCGTTCTTAAAAATGTTACTATCGGTGAACACTCAGTTGTTGGAGCAAATGCGGTTGTAACCAGTAACGTAGCTCCATATACAGTAGTTGCGGGAAATCCAGCCAAAGTGATTAAAACCTACGACTTTACCCTAAAAAGATGGTGTAAGCGAAGTTAATTCAATATGAAAAAAAAACTTAAAACAAATGTGTTTCTAAAAAGAATTGAAGAAATGTTTTTTCATTTAGCAAAAGGTAAGGGTGAGACTCAGCCATCTAAATTCTGGCTAAATTTGAATTCTCTTCATATGAAAGAACTGATTGAAGAGGGAGGTTATCAAAACTTTAAACAGACTTTAGTGAGAAAATATTTTGCAAATACTCCCTTTTTTTTTATGAACCGTCAAACTTTGTTTCTAATCTTAAATGTTAATCCGCTTGTAACAGTTAGCACACTTTTAAGAAGCATTTTAAATGGTAAACATAAAAATTTTACGCTTGTCGATTCATGGAGTTTCAGTTTTCTTTCTCTTATGGTGTGGGAGTTTGCAAAAAAATATGATCACAAAAATCTTCTAGATAAACTCGAGGAGCCTTTATTTGGCAATCCACCTAGGATATATTTAGATAATAAACTAATTTCACAAGATACAGGTAACTCCGTTCTAGAATACTATTCCATAATGGATTCCGTAGGAAAAAATAGGAAAATAAAGGTTATTGCGGAGCTTGGAGCCGGATCGGGGAGAAACGCTTTCGTTTTCATATCTGTTTTACCAGGCGTAAAATATATAATTATAGATATCCCTCCAGCGTTAGCTATTTCAGAAAGATATCTCAGTGACGTTTTTCCAAATAAGAAAATTTTTCGCTTTCGCACATTCAAAAAATTTAGTGAGGTTAAAAATGATTTTGAAAAATCGGATATATTATTTTTTTTATCAAGTCAAATTGAACTGCTTCCAAAAAACATCGCAGATTTATTTATTAATATCTCATCTCTACATGAGATGCGAATGTCACAAGTTAAATTTTACTTTAAGCAAATAGTAAGGCTTACAAAAAAAAACGGGCTGTTCTATTTTAAGCAATGGAAGGAAGCATATGTTGACCACGAAAATATTTATATCAGAACTAAGGATTACCCTATTACTAATGCCTGGGAAAAAATATACATTAGAGAAGCCAAAATTCAAGTTAAATTTTTTGAAGCATTGCTTAAACGGAAATAGACCATTTCTTTTTTTCTCCTTTTGAGCTTCGATAGAAAAATTTCATAAGAACGTCAGCGATATCGACCTTAAAAAAGCTCAAAATCAAGACCCTCATGGTTCTGGTCAAATTTTTGATAGTAAGTAGAAATATGAATTTTGTCGTGATACTTTTTCTATTAATTTTCTTAATAATACCGTAATGTCTATTGAGAATCGGGTACCAGTAGATCAAAAATTGAACTCTGTCGCTTGGTCCAAATGACCGATTGTCGGCTCTGAATTTTACAAGTGAATCAGCTATGATATATATCTTGAAATCATCTGGAAAATAGTAGAATAGGGAAGAGTGAGCAAATTGATTCAAAAAACCATTGTAAAATAAAACTTTTTGCCAGTTTTTTTGAAATAATTTTTTACTCACAATTAAGCTCGAATAAACTCCAATGTGCCAATCAAAAGGCAGAAAGAATTTTTTTTCTAAGTACGAAAAAAAATCTTTTTTTGTTTTTACGAAAACATCTTTTTTATTTCTGAATAGGTTTGTATCTAAAATTTTTGAAAGATCTTTTGAGTATAAGTCCATATTTACCATTAGTACATCAGGTAAATTTTTTTGAATTATTTTAATTACGCTTGAAATAGCATTTCTCTTTTGCAGATCGTCATCACTAAAAAACCAGATGTATTTTCCTTTAGCATGGTTTGCCGCCATACACATATTAATATCTGCTCCAACATTTATTTCATTTTTGTAGTAATGTATATTCTTAAACTTCTTGATGTATTTTTTCACTATTTTTTCTGTTTTATCATTACTCGCATTATTATGAACAACTATTTCAATCTCGCTTTGCAAAGGCATATTTTTAAATTGAACGGTTAGACTAGCCAAACATTGGTCTAATAAAGGAGCTCGATTATAGGTTGGAATACATACAGATAATAGAGGTGTAACCATATTTAATAATTTTGATTTATCAGCAAAAAAGATTATCCGTTCAGTGTCTTTTTGTAAGAGTCGTTAAAATTTTTGAATTAATCTTGTTAACGGATAATCCATTTAGGTCTAAAAGATAGGGGATTGATCCTGTTACGCCAGTGAAAATATCGGGAACTCCAATTCGCGTAATAATGGACTTACTAGCCGATTCTGATGTAATTTCTGATATAGCACTTCCTAAAGCGCCAATAATATTATGTTCCTCAACTACAAAAATATTCTTATAAAGCGCTAGAATTTTTCTTATAGCAATTTTATCAATCGGTTTTACTGTTGGCATAGTATACAGATTGATTTTAATTTTCTTTTTTTCCAGTTCTTTTACAGCATCATAAGCCAATTCAAGCATGCCTCCACTAACGATGAGAGCTGATTGGTTGCCTTTACTTATTAGAAAAGGATGACCAACTTTTAGTTTATCTCCGGTTTTATGAATGTCTTTTGAGCCGACTTTACTAAATCTTATATAAACTGGTCCATCTATTTGATAAGCCTGAAGCAAAGCCCATTTCATTTCATAAGGATCCCCGGGCGATAAGATTGTCATACCAGGAATCAATCGCATTAACCCTATATCCTCCTGCGTAAAATGGCTCACTCCAAGTTGATTAAGACTAAAACCTGCATTTACGCCGACTATTTTTACATTAAGATTGTTATATCCGACATCTAAACGTACTTGCTCAAAACACCGCATCGTGGCGAACGCGGCTTGGGCATAGAAAAAAACCGTGTAACCAGACAGTGCCAAGCCTGTCGAAAATCCAATCGAAGCTTGTTCCGTAACACCAGTATTATAAAAGCGAGTAGGAAATTCTTTTTGGAGATTCTCGTAAACTGAAAAACCCATGTCAGCAGTTATAGTAATAATATCGTTATGCGATCTCATAAGCGCTGTTAATGTATCAATATAGGCCTTTTTCATATTAAACCCTCCAATTTTGCGACTTTTATTTCATTTTCTCTTGGAGTCTGATAGTGCCATTCATTCCTATCCTCAATAGCGGAGAGACCTTTTCCTTTAATTGTATGTGCAATGATAACCTGTGGTTTATCTCTGACGACAAAACATTTTTTAAATGCTTTATCAATTTGATAAAAATCATGCCCATCACGGACCATTTCAGCATGCCAGTTAAAAGCTTTCCATTTGTTTATTAATGGTTCCAGATTAAGCACTTCGTTTGTTCTTCCAAAACTTTGCCACTTATTGTAATCTACAATAACCAAAAGATTATCCAACTTATGATGGGCAGCAAGGAGGATAGACTCCCATGTTGAACCTGTATCACATTCTCCGTCAGAAATAAGAACTACCGTTCGATTTTTTTTCCCTTGGAGTTTCATCGCTTTTGCCAAACCAACACCTATCGGCAAGCCGTGCCCCATGGAACCAGTTGTTGCCTCAATACCACGTATTCCATTTCTTGTCGCAATCCCTATCATTTTGCTGCCGTCTTTACAATACTCATTGAGCAGTTTTTTAGAGAAAAAACCTTTTTTGGAAAGCAAGACATAAAGAGCAGAAACACCCCACCCTTTACTTAAAATAAACCTATCTCTATTGGGGCTCGCTGGTTTACTAGGATTCAAATGTAAAACTTTTTGGTACAGATAAACTAAAACTTCAACTATCGAATATGCCGATGCTAAATGGGAGGCATGGGCAGTTAAAATCATTGAAAATACTTTTTTCCTTACATCGAAAGCCGTTTTTTTTAAATTATCTATTTCGCTAGTTATCAATGAAGTTCTCTTATGCTTGAAAAATTGTTTTTGTGTCATGTAATTCTCATCACCCGCTTACATTATAATAAGAAGATGCAATAATTCTACTAGGTCGAATTATAACACACATTGCTGATAAAAATGATACATGCAAACTGCGATAAAATATTTTACAATAGAGAGATTTAAAGCTATGAATAGTAAAAAAATAAGTGTGATAATACTTACTTTTAATGGGTTAAATTTTTTGAAGAGCTGTTTGCCTACCATAAGAAAACAGACCTACAAAAACTTTGAGATAATCATTGTTGATAATCATTCCACAGATGATACTTTGGAATTCGTGTCTAAAAATTTCCCTGGGGCTAGAATAGTTAGAAACAAGGCAAATTATGGATTTCCTAAGGGAAATAATATCGGAGCAAAAAAGGCAAAAGGAGACTATCTTTTTTTTCTCAATAATGATACAGAACTTTTTCCTGACACGCTCGAACAACTAATCAAAGCCTATCGACCAAAATCTTTACTTAGTCCTTATCAAATCCCAGCGAGAAATAAAAAATTGCAGGGGAGAGCTGGCGCTGGTATGGACATCTTTGGCTTTCCTTTTGTCGATCAAGACGATCTAGATAAGACGAAATTTTTTTACGCTGATGGCGCTGGTCTATTTATAGAACGTGCTGATTTTTTTGCTATAGGAATGTTTGACGAGGAGCTCTTTTTCTTCCAGGAAGACATCGACCTTTCTTGGAGGGCGCGGATTTTTGGATATAATGTCATACCTTGCCCAAAAATTAAATTTTATCATTACTATGGAGGAACGGCGAAGTTAAATCTAGATTCACGCAGAAGGCTGCGAACAAGCTACTTCAGGCGCTACTATAACGACAGGAATGCGATTAGGAATATCATCAAAAATTATAGCTTTCCCATCGTAATTCCTATTCTTTCCATGCTTATTTTTTTCTACTTTCTCGAAATGGCACTTTTTTTATTTCTAAGAGATTTGAGGGCAGTCAAATGCTATCTCAATGCGTTTCGCTGGAATCTTGTCCATATCAAGGATACGTTAAGAGCACGAAGGACTGTCCAAAAAGGCAGAAGAGTTTCTGACTGGAATCTCATGCGCGATATGTATTGGCAGTATTCCAAATTGATCCTTTTCCTAAAATTTGAGCTGCCGTGGTTTCAGGATTGATGTCAACGCTTCCAACCGTTTGGGTGATTCCGGTACCATTTGACAAGAGAGAGTATGCTGTCTGTGATTTTTCTTTTTGGTTTCCACCCTAGGACTTTTTGGGCTTTATTAATCGATGCAATAGTCTTTGCGTAATCGCCCCGTCGGGGTGTGGTCTTATTTAGTTTGAATTGAACACCGGTTGTTTCCTGTACTTTTCTCACTATCTCCATAACTGAATTCCCACTACCTGTACCCAAATTAATAATATCGCTCTTACCACCGCTAGCCAAATACTGTAAAGCCAAAAGGTGAGCTTCATTTAAATCCATAACGTTGATAAAGTCCCTGATCGGAGTTTTGTCCGGAGTTTTTACTTGAGGACAGGTGAGATAAAATTGTTCTATTCCTAAAGCCCCCCGAACCGCATTCTGCACGAGGAGAGAAGAGGGTTTTTTTGAATCTCCCATTAACCCGTCATCAGACGCGCCACATACATTAAAATAGCGGAGGATACAGTAGTGTATCCCCTTCAATTTTCCATACCACTCGATTATTTTTTCGACCATCAGTTTTGACTCACCATAGGGGTTTTCTGGATTTGTCGGATGTTTTTCATCAACCGGAATATAATGGGCGTCACCATATACAGCACACGTTGAAGAAAAGACGATTTTCTTCACGTGGTATTTTGCCATGCTTTCCAAAAGATTAGACGCCGCAGCAATATTAGAATTCAAATAGGTATAGGGATTTTTCATAGATTCATCGACAATACAGTAAGCCGCATAGTGGAGAACTGCATCGATTTCTTCCTTTTTAAAGATGGACGAAAGATTTTCTGCAAGATCTTTCTTATAAATATGCAGTTTTTCTTTTCCAAATATTTTTTGTAGAAGAACGAGGGGTTTTTTATAACCGCGGGAAAAATTATCCAAAGCCACAACACTATAGCCTTGCTGCAGAAGGAGATACGAAGCAATTGATCCAATGTACCCACCAGCACCAGTAACGAGAACTCTATTTTTTGCTGACATGTTGAGATACTATATAATAAAATCTATTGAAAAATCAAGAACGTTCCATTAGACTTTTTCCGAAATGATTCCCATAACCAGGATAGTTGTAAAAAAAAGCGACATTAATGCAGTCGCAGAGGTCTTAAAATCAGGCTATCTCGTCCAGGGAAAGAAAGTGGCTGAATTGGAAAAAAAATTTGCTACACTTTGCAAAACTAAATATGCGGTCGCTTTAAACAGTGGAACAGCCGCTCTCCACACTGCTTTATACGCGTGCGGCTTAGGACAGGGTGATGAAGTCATTACGACTCCTTTTACGTTTGTGGCGACAGCTAACTCGATACTCATGGTTGGAGCAAAACCCGTATTTGTCGACATCGAGGAAAAAACATTCAACATCGATCCAGCCAAAATAGAAAAAGCGATCACAAAAAGAACGAGAGCGATCATCGCGGTGAATATGTATGGCCAGCCTGCCGATTATGATGCCATCTGGAATATCGCAAAAAAGCATAATCTTTTTATAATCGAGGATGCAGCCCAGTCGGTAAATGCAACGTACAAAAAAAAGATGAGTGGAAATCTGGGGATCGTTGGTTGTTTTTCCTTGTATGCCTCTAAGAATATTATGTCTGCCGAAGGAGGAATCCTTACCACCAACGACAAGCGAATGTACGAAAAGGCAAGGAGATTTCGTCATCACGGAGAAGATGAAGGAAAAAGATACCATTACTTTGATCTCGGTTACAATTATCGGATGACTGATATTCTAGCGGCACTTGCCATCGGTCAGCTAAAGAAAGTGAAAGAAATAACTAAAAAAAGGCAAGAGAATGCAAAA
>Ga0155156_180_pt2 | contig 16308 bp, 20 predicted proteins | sample RifCSPhighO2_01_FD_106124 | JGI IMG/M metagenome (GOLD analysis project Ga0155156, IMG submission 106124) | Candidatus Roizmanbacteria bacterium RIFCSPHIGHO2_01_FULL_39_8
CCTTTCTGAAGAAATAGATAAGTCGCAACAGATCCGATATATCCCCCAGCCCCAGTGATAAGAATTTTTTTAGTCATCATCTCGTTTTAAAAGTGTTAAACTACAATTTTATCAATTCCTGAATAGATAAGTTCTCTGCCTCGCCGGTATTTTATGTTCAAATCGGATGGCCAAACTCTCTCCCTTCTTAAATTCGGATCTTGAGTGAAATCTCCACTTAACTCCATAGCTAATTTTCTCACATTTGTGTTAGGTCTTCTAGGAATCTCTCTAATCATAGTTATATTACTCAAGGAATCGCCTTCAAATGTAGGCTGTGAAAATAACGCCATTGTTAGAAGTTCGGCTAAATCACCATGTTCACCTATACGCTTATTTCTCAGAAGTAGATGTTCTATCCTTGTAGGCATTCCTACAGTTCTTGGGCTATTTGTACCTATGTGGAATATGGTAGGGTCAGTACAAGTCGTCTGCATCTTAATAAGAGATTGTATTGGCGACATCATAATCAACCTTAGTCCAGTGTCATGAGCTTCCGAATGAACAGCATCTAGATCTTCATCTTCATTCCATGCTGTATCGTCAAAATGATAAAATGGTGGCGAGCCAGCAAACTGCCATGAAGGAGGCATCTCTTTTCCAGATGAGATCCTATATAAACTATCTTCGTCTAAAATAAGCATGTCTTCGTTGTTGTATCCTTTTCTTAAAATAAAGGGTAATCTAGTGCGTATTGCAGATACTCCTATTTGTCGCCAGCTTGGTTGTGAAGGAAAAAAAACACTATAAAACATTGCTCCTGGCAGAGGGGGAGATAATAGTCGATTCTCTTTTGTTTCACCACCATTATTCTCACGTGTAAAATTAGCTAATTCAAATCCTTCTGTCATTCGTATTTGCAATTTTAATTAATTGATTCAATGGGTGCCAATGGATTCTTTTCTCTGCAATAAATATTCCCCCGAAAATAAGGAGCGAACCGATAAAGAAATGAATCGTCGGATATTCCTGAAGGAGGGGAATGGCGATCAAAACAGCGATTATGGGATCGATGTAGGTAAAAAGTCCAACTTCCTGTGTATTGATTTTTGCAATACCATAGTTATAGAGGTAGTATGCCAGTCCTGACGAGAGTAATACCCCAAATATAATTCCTGTCCATCCCTGTAAGTTAAGTGAGCTAAAAGACCACGATTGTAGTTCGAGAAACATAAAAGGCAAAAAAGTAAAAGCTCCGATAAAAAAACTGTAATAGGTAACTCGTAAAGAACCGATCTTTCCGATTACATTCTTCTGCAAGAGAGGGTGAAGTATCGCACCCAATGTTGCGAGTACAAAAAAAAGGTTTCCCGTCAACTCACCCATGGCGAATTTCTTCCCGTCAAATAGAATCGGCGAAAGAATTATTAATATAACACCCAGCAAAGCAATCATCATTCCCAAAAAAACATTGGGCTTGAATTTCTCCTTCAGAAATATGATGGAAAGAAAGAATAAAAAAACAGGCCCTGATGAGGCAATAATTGGGGCATTAATACTTTCGCTGCGCTGCAGACCCCAAAAGAAAAAGGTGATATTGATACTGATACCGAAAAAAGCGCCGAGTGCTATCTGTGCCCAGTCAGTCCTATTCGTATTGAGATTAGTTCTTTTAATGAAAGGAAAAAGTAAGAGGGCGGCGAAAAAAAACCTGATAAAAGCAAGGGTGAAAGGAGGAATGTTTTCAAGCGAATATTTGAATATGGGCGAAGCAGCGCCCCAGATGACATTTGCAATAACTAAAGCCAAAATCGGATTCATAAAAATAAGTCTATCAAGTCTTAAAGTCTATAAAGAACTTATTAGTTTCCTTTGTGAACTTTACGGACTTTATGGACTTTATAAACTTTATGAACTGTTTTTTTTGCTAATATAGACAATGAGTTCTCCAATAAATCCTGTCAGGATAACTTGTATACCAACCAAAATAAGTACCATAGCAAACAAAAGCACCGGACGGTTAAAAAGAAGTTTATTATAGAAGATTCTCTCGTAGGATAAGTACAAAGCTATAAAAAAACCTGTGCTAAAAAAGGCTCCTCCGATCATCCCGAAAAAATGCAGTGGTCTTTCGGAAAATTTGTAGAGAAAGTAAGCGGTTAATGTGTCCAAAAAACCGATAAACACTTTGTTTACTCCGAACTTTGACTTTCCATGTATTCTTTGCTGATTTTGTACTGGAATTTCTGTCACCTTATATCCATTATAGTAAACAGCGAGAGGAAAAAAACGGAAATTATTTCCATAAAAAGTGAAATTATTCAAGACTTTCCGTTTGAATGCCTTGAATCCACAATTAATGTCTGTGTAAGGGGAGTGGAGAAATACCTTCAGGAAGAGTTTAGCGAATAGGGAATATATTTTTATAAGAAATGAATCTTTTCGTCCGACTCGAATCCCGTTGACAAAATCATACCCCTGATCCAGTTTTTCCAATAATTTGGGAATGTCATGTGAATCATCTTGCAGATCAGCATCCATAAAAACGATCGTATCTCCTTTTGCTTCTTGCAATCCAGAAAAAAGTGCCTGTCCCTTACCAAGCCGTTTTTTATGCGAAATTAATTTCAAGATCTTGTGGCTTTGGAATTTTGAATTCTGAATTCCCGATTTTGAGTTATCGGTGGACCCGTCATCAACTAAAATAATTTCAAACTCGAAATTATGTTTTGAACATATATCGATTAATCGATCAGTCAATACAGGTATATTTTCTTCCTCGTTGTGAAAGGGGATGATGATGCTTAACATAAGACTATTTTACAATGTGTCTAATTTTCGTTTATATACTTCAAAGTTTTTCTTTCCATAGATTAATTCGTAGCGGGGATCCTGTTTCAATTTTTCATAAGCGGGGATGAGTTCGTCTTTCTCTGGATAGGTATACACCTCATTGAGTCTTAGTATTATGTAATCTGCAGTCTGGTATTCGGCTGAAAAATTGTAAAAATACCGTCTCCCGCTGAAAAAAGGGGCAAGATGTCCTACTGTCGAAATCTTAAATTTCTCACTTCGTAATGTCCGTGCCCATAACTCTGTATCTTTTGTCTCAATTTGTGGGTATTTAAATGGGTGAATATTTTGCCCTTTCGTAAAAGGTAAAGGTCCATACCAATAAGCAAAAGCTGCGGTCAAGATGAGTAGATATCCACAAAGGAGAAAATAAACCTTTTTGTTTGCTTGTTTGGGTCCTTTGCCAATAACCAATAACCAATAACCAATAACTTTCTTCGCTCCATATATTGCTGAAATAAAAACAAAGGGAGTGATTACCGCTGTATAGTGATAGTAGATATTACGCATGTTATTATCCTTGGAGAGTATATTTATGGCGAGTTCCGGGAGTGCGATAAAAAACTGCAGAGGTGCAAGAAGTGACAAAAATCCTGCCGATCCCAAAATCTGAATGAAATAATGAAAAGTTCTCGCATGGAAGATATATCCGAGCGTCGAAAGGGGCTGGGTAAATATTCCAAGAATTATCGATCCGGAAGAATTACCAAAATCAGAATATCGTGCCACTGCAAAATGTTCACTTCCTCGAAAGTAAGGGATAATGAAAAAGACTGATGTGACAAACCAGATTAGACTCACCCCTATTATAAGAAGAGAAAAAAAAGTGATTTTTTTGTCGCTTTTGAGCTTAATTATCCTTATTCTTTTGGAAATTAGTAACTGGTAATTGGTAATTAGGAAGGAATAAATTCCAAACATAGCTGTTGTTAACCCCACCTGTTCTTTAGATAGAATACTTAATCCAAAAAAAACAAAACTGATCCAGTATCTTTTTACCAACCAGAAATAAAACATGAAAAGCAAAAATGTTGTTGCCAGGGTAACTGCATGAAAATCGAAAAGGTTCGATTTTTGCAGTGGAGAATAGAGAAGATATGATAGGGCGAAGATAAAAGATAAGAGTGAGGAGTAGTTCTCCTTTTCAAAAACTTTCTGGGAGATCTTAAAAACAGCGATAGCACCAAGAGCCAGTATAATCGTCTGAATAATTAAAAGGGTCTCGGGTCCGTCGTAAATGAAATAGAAAGGAGCAAGAAGAGCAAGTAGTGGATCATTATGGATAGCCATTCGTTTTATCTGGTCAGGACTGTCAACATCCGTCATCTCCAGAACCCTGCTGAAATCCCTGTTTTGGATTCCTTTGTAGGTATTATAAACAGTCTGGTGCATAATGCCAAGGTCGTAATATGAAGCATAAAGGGTCTTGTAGCGAAGGACGGAAAGATAGGAAAAGTAAACGATATAAGCTATGACAAAAATCGTAAGTAAAATCTGATATTTATGTTTTTTGACGAAATTTACCATTTAATTATTTATTGCCGGAGTGGAATTTTTCATGAATTTCCTTCAACCTTGTATTGGTTACATGAGTGTAGATTTGAGTAGTGGAAATGTTTTTGTGCCCAAGCATCTCTTGGACCGATCGCAGATCTGCCCCGTGTGAAAGCAGATCTGTAGCGTATGAATGACGAAGTATGTGAGGACCTATCCGAAAAAGAATTCCAGCTCTTTTCCGATATTTTTCAATCAAACGTTCGACCGATCGTACTGAAAGGCGCAGTTTTTCATCCGTGAAGCCTTCTTTTGGTTTTGGTCCGGAATAGCGGATAAAAAGTGGACGATTGGGATCCGTTCTTTTCCCGAGATACTTGGTAAGCCATTCTTTGGCCCGCTTGGAAAGAAAAACAACTCTGGCTTTCCCGCCCTTTCCTATGATGCCGAACTCTCCTGAATCAATGTTTACCTGCTCGCGATTCAAAGACACTAACTCAGAAACGCGGAGCCCAGTAGAGAAGAGCACTTCGAGAATTGCCTTGTCACGAATTCCCATCGTTTCTTTAGTATCTACCGCCTTGAAAAGCCTCTCCAGTTCATCTTCCATCAGATATTTGATGTTTCTGTCTCTCAGCTTCCCGAGCTCGATTGTTTCCGGAGAAATAGTCTTTACTTTATGCTTAATTAAATATCTGAAGAAGGAGCGGAGAGCAACTAAAAAGTAGTTCTGTGTCTGTCTTTTCAGCTCCCCCTTGAATTTATTTTTATATTCGTGCGAAAGATAGAGCCGGAAGTTCCGAATGATCTCTTCATCAATGTTTTCCACGGAAAAGTCTTTTGGTTGATCGCTTTGATCTTTGATATTTGATCTTTGATCTCTATTAAGCAGCCAATTCTGAAAAAAGTGGAGATAGTACCCATACATTCTCACCGTTTTCAACGAAAGATTTCGATCGAGTTCGCTGTATTCAAGAAATCGCAGTATCGCTTCCTTTATTCCCATTCCTTTATATTAAACGACATCTCCCGAAAAATCAAGAAATGTTATAATGATTTACTTGCCGCGGTGGCGGAATGACAGACTGTCCGACGTGCCAAAGCCCCGATGCTGGAATTGGCAGACAGATACGGCTTAGGACCGTATGCCCAAAAGGCGTGGAGGTTCAAGTCCTCCTCGGGGCACCAAAAAAGGGTTTATCCTAAGCGGAGTCGAAGGATTCAACTCCTCTCTGCGGCACTTAAATTTTATGAACTTCGATGAAAAAAATTGACTTACTGCCTCTAAAATATCAGTTCACGAGTAAACCTCTCTTGGTTGGTGGAAGAGCAAAAGAGTATTATGGAATACGAAAATCCGGACCTGACACCGATCTTGTCGTCTCACAGAAGGACTATGAAAATTTAGCCAAAAAATATCCTGAAAACAAAGCGGATCTTTTTGGTGATTTAGGGGTGAAACTATTCGGATTTGAGATTTGGTCAACCATCTCCTGGTTTAACTACGATTTTCTCTCAGAAGGATCGATAGGGGAGAAGTCCTACAAAATAATTTCACTGGAAAAACTCCTTTTTCTTACGGCGTTAGCCATAAAAAAACCAAAATACCTCGATGATCTCAGGTTTATCGTCAGAAAAATAGAGGAACTTCAAAGGAAAAAAGGTAAAAATTCCTTTATTTCATCAATTTCGCATAAATGATTCCTGCGACCGGAAGAGATATTAACATACTTAACCACCAGCTCAAAACCATCATCAAAGAAACGGGAAATGTCGTATAGGTGACAAACATGCCAAGAAAACCCAGTATCCAGTAGATGAGTCCAAATTTTACTCCTTTTTCCCAATCCTTCCCTTTTTTAAATAACACCTTTACTTTGCTCCATACCCATGCGAGCATGATTCCCTGAATAAAGGGATAGGCAAAAAACAAAGTCATCAAAGGATCTGACCAAGGCCGAAAAAGTGCTGGGTTTTCATATTCTGCCTTCAGAGCCGGAAAAAGAACCTGACATATTGGCCCAAATGCCAAACTCACAACAAACATTGCCACTCCTGCAATCAAACCAACCACTATTATGTTTCTCATCCTATATCACCCTCTTAATATTTGAATTCGCCAATTTTCTTTTTGAATCCATTGACATCATTTTCCGAAATAGAATTGAGTTGAATTGATATTTTTTCCTGAAGTTTCTTCTCTAATTCTACTCCGTATTCTTTCATCTTTATCCATCTTTGTATCTTATTTTTAGAATAACCACTTTTTTTGCGGCGCTGGACCAGATCATCGAATCTCTTCGAAAGAGTGGTGATTCCGTATGGTGCCACTCGGAAGTCGGAATACCAACAGATTTGAAGCTCGGGCTGATCGTCGGGGATTTGGTGTTCAAAATCTGTTTTTGGCATCGTGTCCAAAATATATAAAGATTTATCATCGAGTCCGACTTCTTTTGCGATCGTCATGACGGCAGCATGATCGTCTCCATATTTCTCTCGAAATAGTGTCTGTACTTTTCGCCAGTGATCCTCATTTTCTATAGGAAATGTTTTGAAATCAAAAAAAAGAATATTTCCTGTGTCATGGACAAGCAATGTTTTAGCGATTCTTGCCACATCCACCTCACTGTCTTTTTTCCAGTTACTACTCACTGCATTTCCCACTGTCGCAACCCGTATCATGTGCTCCTGCAGATTAGGCGGAATCATGTATTTCGAATAAATTCCGAATATATTCACGCATTTATTATAAACTAAACGAAGCTATACCGCAGTGAATGTTATAAGGATAGTATCAAGGACTTCCTCTCTTATACCTTTTAGCTTTTTTGATTTAGGAATCTGGATCTGGACGGCGAGTGAGTCCGAATCTGTTGAATTCATAGTAATCCCCATCGAATGAGGCGCTTTTTTCTTACTGACAAATTGTTCTATCAAGTCGTTAAGGGCGCAAACAAATTCGGGAGATTTTTTCTGAAGGATTTGGAGGGGTTTTTGATACACAATTCATCCTAACACCATCTCTTCTTTGAATTCTGTATCGTATGTCACAAATTTTCCTTTCTTACATATGTCTATTACGACTCTCATGCCGCCGTACTCAAGTTGTAGGTGGTTTAAAAAGATTGGTGATACAATATAATTACTATTCATGAATAAAACAAAACAGCGAAAGAATATGCGGGCCAATTTTCTCTTCGAGACTCAAGTGCTCAAAAGACTTAAAAGGACCGGTTGGCAGATCTTAGGGGTTGAGGATGAGTCTATTTCAGAGCATCTTTATCTTACCGCAGTAATAACCTTTGTATTGGCAAAGCAACTGAATGTCGACATGGGTAAAGTTTTGACTATGGCGCTTTTTCATGATACTCATGAGACAAGAGTAGGCGACGTGGATAAGATAGCTCTCGGCTATATTAAAAGAGACATTTCTAAAGCAAATAAAGATATATTTCAAGGGCTTCCTTTTGGAAAAGAAGTTTTATTGATTCTTGGTGAATATGAAAAGAAAAAAAGTCTCGAGGCAAGGCTTGTATACGAAGCTAATGTCATCGCTCTTATTATCCAACTCAAAACCCATGTCGATCGAGGGAATCTTCATGCGAAAGAATGGTTGATGGCAAACAAAGAACGGGTAAGTCTCAAAGAATCGAAGACACTGGTTGCAGAGATAATGAAGACAGATAGCCAGGATTTCTGGCAAGATATCCGCAACAAACTACATTCTGGGTTCAAAAACAAAAAAGAATAGATCTGCTCAAATTCCCCTATGATGGATCACTCGAATAAAACTATATGTCGTATTCAGTATATATCCGCAAAGACTGAGTGCTGTAGTATGTATATGTCTAGAGACTCGTCTATGTTTGATAAGGACTTGACTCGAAAGTGAAGATTTCATAGAAACCAAACTTTACGAAGCTATTTAAGCAGGTCTATTCCTTTATGTTAAGAGTCAATTGTATCAGACGAAATCATGGATTGCAAGCCGAGTTTTTGCCATTAAAGTACACCTCTGAGGCGTGCTTTTGCCTTTATTTTAAAGCCGATTCTAATTTTTTAATCAAATCTTTTTCATTTGAGTATTCGGTAAAATCATTCGATACTATCCTCAGCGATCTCGAAACTTTGGACCCTTTCCTATAGATTAAAACAATTCTTTTCTTATCTTTATTCGCCCAACCAAGCTCGATTCCAAGACCAGTCGAAGGGTAAGAAATTTCCGCAATGACTAGATCGCAAGTTGGGATGACCTCTTTTGAATTGAACACTTCGTTGCTCTTCTCGTGAGGAAAAATGAACTCATGCTTTGTATTCAAAAAAGAATTCCGAATCGGCTCATAGAGTTCTTTCCTGAAATCAAAACCCGACGAGTGACAAACATAGATTTTCATTTATTTTTCCGTAATTTGGTCAGATCGATCAAATCCATGACCATCAATACTTTTAATATAGATTCTGTCGCGCGATAACTGTAGGTAGCATGTGGAGGAATCACAATTACATCACCCGGCATTCCCATCGTAAACTCCTCGTTGATAATGAATTCTCCTTTTCCGGCAATAATGTAGTAAATGCGAGGTTTATCACCGACTTTTCTTTGCCCGTGATCTCCAGTCACTTCCGCATAGATGACCGATCTCCCATCGTCCACATCCGGCAGCTGGTAATACCAACCCTTCACCGCATCAGTCTCATTTTTATACGCTTCTTTTTGCGAAATTTTTTTGATCGACATACAGTATTATATCAGTCGCTTTATAGCTAAATCACGTGGTAAAATTAAGCGAAACATTCTCAGGAAGAGTCGCATAGCGGCCCAGTGCGTGCGCCTGGAAAGCGCATGAGCGCAAGCTCACGTGGGTTCGAATCCCACCTCTTCCGCAGCATGAAAAAAACAGAAAATAAACTACCTATTTGTTTTTTAATCACACCTATAGGATCTACTGATTCCATTGATAGAAATCGAGTTAATCAATGGCAAAAGCTTATTTATAGACCTGCAGTCAAAGGAAAATACAAAATCGTTCGTTCTGACATAATATCAACACCTGGTCTTATTACAAAACAAATCATAGATAATATTCTTGACGCAGAATTGGTAATAATTGATTTTACGCCTTCTGGCTCATATCTAACGCCAAACCCTAATGTTATGTATGAAGCAGCTATAAGACACATAGCTAAAAAACCTGTAATCCATATTACTCCAGAAAATACAGTTATACCATTTGATATAAAAGATTTTAGAAGTATCAGATATTCGCAAGAAGACTTAGAATATCCAAAAAAATTAAGAGACGCCATAAAAAGAGCTATTAAAGATATTAACTCACACGATTATAAAACACCGGATATTATTGGTCATACATTTGATCTAGAAAGAATAGTGGCTGACCCAGAAAAATTTATACAAATACTTAAAGAAAAACTGTTTGCAAATGAACAGAAACGTATTCAATTTCAAAATGCTATAAATTATGGAACATCGAGTGTTTCCAACGCATCCCTCTCTGATAGAACTTTTTTTGGAAGCTCATCACTGACTTATAATTTATCTGATACTCACTTATGTCCTCAATGTGGAGCAATAGCAACAGCTGTAGATTATTTAAGTGACCATAGCCACACTCATACTCAACATGCTAATGCACAAACCTCATATGGAGTTGCAATAGAAAGAAAAAGACAATATAGATGCACTAATTGCGGATTTCTTTTTTACATCTAAAGTTAAAGTACAACATGCATTCCAGAGGTGCACCTGAGGCAGAAAGATCGTTAGTTCATTCAAGCTCTTTATTCAAGATGACTGTGGCCTTTCGAGTATCGATTTCACCGGCCATATTTTCGTGCATTTTGGATTTTATTTTTTCATAAGGGACACTTTGCTTGATTAGCCACATCAATTTTGTAGTCATCGTCTCCATACTCATATCATAAGCCTGAATAAGCCCTGCCTTTAGAGCTTGCAGTCCTGCGTCGTTTACTCCTAATACCGTTGCTCCTCCTGGACATTGAGTCGTTCCAACTATTGGAATTTTTTTCTTACGAGCGTATTCTAAAACGGGTAAAAAATCGTAGGGAATATCTCCCGAACCATAGCCTCTTAATACCATACCTTTAATTCCGCTGTCAATCATCTCTTTGAGAAAATCTGCTTTTAATCCAGGAACTAGTGTGATGCTAATAATGTTATCCTCGAAACCATTTTTTACTTTCAATTCTTTCGTATGTCCTGGCCGCGACTCATCACGAATAAGGAGTCCCACTCCGATCTCGCCAAAATCCGGTTTGTTGAACGTCTTGAATGCATCTAGATCAGATTCACTTACCTTTTTCGCCCTACAACCTAAAATAATTTTGCTTCCGAAGACAACAAAGACTCCACCAAGATTGAGCGTACATACACGAAGCGCATTGACTAGATTATTTCTTCCATCGGTGCTTATAATCTCTGCCGGAATCTGCGCTCCAGTCAAGACTACTGGTTTTCCTATGCCCAAAAGCGCCCAGGTGATCGCAGATGAAGTATAAGCTAGGGTATTTGTTCCTTGTGTGATAAGGAAACCATCATAATTATGATATTCTTTTTTTATCTCGTTCACTATCTTCTCCCACTGCACATGGGTCATATTGGTGCTATCAAGGTTGTCTATAAAATGGACATCGATGTTGGCAAGCTCAACGATTCTTGGCTCAAGTTTGAAGAATTGATCTGCTCCATGAGCTACATCAAGTGCTCCCGTCTTTTCATTCTTGTGCATCGAGATAGTGCCTCCGCAAAAAAGAACGAGGATGTTTTTCTTGCTTTTGTGCGTCATGGCAAAAATTATATTACAAGGCTCGAAAAATAACAAGAAACAAACAAAAAGTTTTATAATATTACTATGAGCGATTTTAAGATTGTTTTTATTCAAGGATATACAGCTTCTCATCTTGCCGATTGGTATCCAAACATTTCGAAAGAATTGGATAAATTGAATATCGATTACACGATTCCGGATCTGCCGGGAGGAGAACATCCACATGCGGATGAGTGGCTTGAAACTTTACATAAAGAAATCAGCGAGTCCAACAAGCCTCTTGTCTTAGTCGGACATAGTCTAGGAACTCGAACAGCTCTGCTGTATCTTGAAAAGTATCGGCCAAAGGTCGAGAAAGTATTTTTGATTGCCACCTTTTCAAATAGAGTAGAGAATGCCAAGCGGAATAACGGAGAGGCTTACCCTGATTTTTTTACTCATAAAATCGATCTTGAAAAAATCAAGCCGCGTGTCGGCAAATTCATCGTCATCCACTCCAAAGACGACCCGTCAATTCCTTATAAACAAGCTGTAGAAATCGTCAAGGATTTAGATGCAAAACTTGTTACATATTACAGTCGTGGCCATTTTGACCTCCCCGATAATGCACCAATTATCCTGAAAGAGCTCAAAAATGAGCTCGGATTCTGATTCTATTAGTGCTTATGAGTAAAAACTCCCCTTGCATTCTAGAATATGGTATAATAGACATTAGTTAAAACTACTAGTAAGCTAGACTGCGTTATGATCTAATTCAGTTCGCAAACTTCTTTGTAGTATATACACGATAATCAAAAGGAGGTGAAATATATACATGAATAAAAATAAACTATTTGTCGGCAATTTACCATGGTCAATAACGAGCGATTCTCTAAAAGAGATGTTCGCTCAATTTGGTGATATTGTCGAAGCCATTATCATAACTGATAGAATGTCAGGAAGATCAAAAGGCTTTGGTTTCGTTACATTCGCGACTGAAGATGCAGCTGGTGCAGCTATGCAAGCTATGAATGAAAAAGATATGGAAGGACGAAAAATCATTGTCAACGTCGCAAAACCTAGAGAGGAAAGACCTCGAACAGGTGGAGGCGGTGGCGGATTTAGAAACGATCGCAGAAGGCCTTATTAAGAATAAAACCAAAAACACTATCTATTTTATGCGGTTTTTTACTGTGTAGTAGGTAGTGTTTTTTTGTTATAATTGTCAAATGTCGCGAAATCAGATCATCATCGGCCTTGTTTCTCTCATAGTCTTGTTTATCTTCCTTTTCGTCGCATACACCTTAACCAATAAGCCCGAAAATCTGCTCTTTCCCGAAGTAAGCAAGATATTACCTTCCGACCATGTCAAATGGGCAAAAGATAAGAAAAATATTCTCGTCGAGTACAGTGACCTTCAGTGTCCTGCCTGCAAAAGCTTTCACGATATCATAAAAAGCGAAATCGAAACAGACAAATCGATCACGAGTAAAGTAACCTTAGTCTACCGTCATTTCCCCTTGTATCAAACTCACCCCTATGCCGAAAAGGCAGCCTTCGCAGCCGAAGCAGCAGCTATGCAGAATAAATTCTTCGAGTATACGGACAAGCTTTTCCTTAACCAAGAGAACTGGTCTACTGGAAAAGACATCGATAAGAAATTCGATATGTACGCGAGTGAACTCAAACTTGATATTCAAAAATTCAAAAAAGATATAAACTCTCAAACGGTCAAAAATAAGGTCCAGGCCGATGCAGCCTCCGGTGATAAATTCCAGGTTAACGCAACACCGACTTTTTATCTCAATGGCGAGAAGCTCAATTCCGTCCGATCCTTTGAAGAGTTTGTCCAGCTCCTCAAAAGCCTCTAGTCAAAATGATTAAAAAACTCAATTTTCGTCTCCACATAGAAAAGAAAAGGGGAGGGATTGTAATATTCTCCCTACCTCAATCAAACCACTACCACCAAGTTACGAACCTTGAGATCGGAAAGAATGAAATCCGCGAGGAAACCGTCTGGAAAAACAGGGTATTGCTTATAAAAAACTCTGACACCGATATTACATTTCACATAGAACTCAAGGAAATTAATACCAACTTCTCAGAAAGATTAACTTTAGAAAACTACATACAACTACCAAACCCTCTTCCTACTCCTGATCGTTTCATAAACGGCCAAGATCAAAAAATCATTTCTTTTGCTCGAAAAACAGTAGAGCAAGAGAACAATCTCTCATTAGTCGTGCGAAGGCTATATGATTTCACTCTGGATTTTTTAAGTTATGGCAGACCAACCGACGGACTCTATACTTATAGGCAAGCGATGGAGGAGAGGATCACTGATTGTGGCGGATTCTCAACTTTTCTCGCCTCCCTCCTTCAATCTATTGGAATCCCATCCCGCCTCGTGGTGGGTTTTCTTATCAAAGAGGATTTTTTTACTCACCTGCTTTCCAGATTTGATATTTGCACTTTGAGCTTTGATCTTTTATCCATGCATGCTTGGCTCGAAATACTTCTTCCCGATTCCACATGGTTTCCTCTTGATCCCTCGATTGAATGGAGAAGAACTAAAGGATTAACGAAGCGAAAAGGCGGTTTTGGGTATATCCCTGCCGATCGACTTGCTACCTCCTTCGGCCAGAACTTCGAGATACAGATTGAGGCGAAAAAGTATAAAATAGACTTGTTACAAAAACCTATATATTTAAATCGTTAACTGTTATTTGTTAGGTGTTAGGCGGAGGCATAGATGTATGATTAGTACTGACTTTGCACCAAACGAGACCTGGAGTGACGCCTGGGTCAGCATCAAGCTCCTTTTTCAACCTTGGAGATGGAAGAAAGGGAAAGAAATGAGTTCTATTCAAAAAGATTTACTTTCCCAATTCCAAATTACAAATAACAAATTACAGATTACTCTTTTTTTGTCTGGTAGATCCGCCCTCTATAATCTCTTACAGTCGCTTAAGCTACCTAACAATTCGGAGGTGTTAATCCAGGCGTTTACCTGTGAAGCGGTCGTTCTGCCTATTATAGAAGCCAATCTAAAACCCATCTATGTCGATATCGAAACCCAGACCTTCTCAATGGACTCTAGTCAACTAGTTAACAAGGTAACCGGCAACAGCAAGGTCCTCATCCTACAACATACATTTGGCTTGACACCCAAGTACAGAAAAGAAATTCTAATTTTCGCCAAGGAACACAATCTAATAGTTATTGAAGACCTCGCCCACGGCTTCAACCCTCAACTTTTTTCCCCTCCTAACTCCTATCTGCTAACTCCTAACTCCTATTCATTATTATCCTTCGGCCGTTCCAAAGCATTATCTTCAGTCTTCGGCGCAGCCCTTATCAGCTCTAATAGGCAACTAGCTAACAAGCTAACAAGCCATCTTGCATATCCCTCTTACTTGTTTATCTTCAAATGTCTACTGTATAAGCCGCTTGTTATGCTTATTAAATCAACCTATGATATTAAGATTGGACTAATACTTCATAAACTATTCAAATCGATCAATTTACTTGTACTTGAGATTTCAGAGTCAGAAAAGGGGGGAAAATTTGATCAATTATTGAATAAAAGACTGCCAAACGGACTTACAGTACTACTTGAAAACCAGCTTAAAAAATTCGCTATTGTTCAACAAAATAGATCTAAAATAACTAATCTCTACCATCGGCATTTTCAAAAAACTATAAACTATAAACTGCAAACTATGAACTCGCCTCTGCTTCGTTACCCCTTATTGGTGGAGAATCGCAACCTTATCTTACAGAAAGCCCGAAGACAGAATATCTTTCTTGGCAAATGGTACGATCAAGTAGTGGCACCAAAAGATCTGGATCTTGAGAGAGTAGAGTACAAACTGGGAAGTTGTCCGGTAGCAGAGGGAATAGGTAAAAAGATTATTAATTTACCAACTAATATTACTCTTAAAAAGGCAGAAGAAATAGTAAATATCTTAAACGACGTAAAATGATTAGACGACGTCCTGCTAATTAATCAACACATTCATGAAAATAGATGAAATTAAGAATCAGGTTATTTGGACAAGTTTTCTCAGTGAGAATGATACCAAATCTTTCCTCCAATCCTGGGAGTGGGGAGCACTGCAGGAGCATCTGGGATATCGGGTCAGGCGACTGGGAATATATGAGGAGCGAGAACTTCTGGGTATTGCCCAAGTGATTGAGATTAAATCAAAAAGGGGTCATTTTCTTTTCGTTCCGCATGGACCTGTAATAAAACAACAAATGACGAATAACGAGGCACAGATAAAACTTATAATTTCTGAACTTATTCACTATTTAGCCTCAGCTGCGAAGAATCACCATTGTTCTTTTGTGCGTATAGCTCCGGTTTTGGAAGATTCGCAAGAAAACCGAAAAATATTTTCAGATCTTGGATTTAGGAAATCTCCGATTTATATGCATGCCGAACGAGTCTGGATTTTAGATTTGGGCAAAAGCGAAGAACAACTCCTCTTAGAGATGAGAAAAACAACACGTTACTCCATAAGAAGAGCGAAGCGTGAAGGAGTAGTTATCGAAAAAAGGACTGATACAGAAGCCACTGACGACTTTTATCGAGTCTATAAAAAGACAGCATTACGAGAACAATTCGTTCCCTTTTCCAAAAAATTCATCAGAGAAGAATTCGAGTCGTTTCACCGATACGGCGACGCTTTATTTCTAATTGGGAGCGTACCATCGGCCCAAACCACGATAGGAGGTGTAGCTGGCACTCTAGCTGCCTCTCTGCTAATCTTCACCAAATCGTCGGCTTTTTATCATCAAGGCGCCTCAATACACTCCAGAATCCCTGTTCCTTATCTCATGCAGTGGGAAGCAATTAGAGAAGCCAAGCGTCGTGGTTGTAACTATTACAATTTCTGGGGAATACTCCAGCCGGGAAGGTCACCTAAAAACTGGGGAGGACTTACGATGTTTAAACAGGGATTTGGCGGGTACCAAATCGATTACGTGCCGACCCAAGATTATATTCTTTCACCAAAATACTACCTTACCTATCTCTACGAACTCTATCTGGGGTGGAGAAGAGGGGTGTAAAAAAGATTAAACGACGTTATAGCTTAATAGACCTTCACTAGACCTTTTTCCAGTACCTTCCTGAAACTTCTGCTTAAAAAGAAAAGAGCTAAAATTAAGTAGATTAAGTTTAAAATAAAAC
>Ga0155156_141_pt2 | contig 16227 bp, 20 predicted proteins | sample RifCSPhighO2_01_FD_106124 | JGI IMG/M metagenome (GOLD analysis project Ga0155156, IMG submission 106124) | Candidatus Roizmanbacteria bacterium RIFCSPHIGHO2_01_FULL_39_8
GCGATGTCTTGGCAGTTGCTATCCATAGATTATCTTGATTTTTCCAATCGATATTACGATAGATCGTACGAATCATCAAAAGAAGCAAAATAAAAACAAAAACTCCGTATACTTTAACTTTATGAGAATCTTTTTCTGCTATTTTTCCTAAGAGGTATCCAACTGCAAATAGAATCCCGGCTGTTCCAAGATAGACATATCTTTCCGCAACAATCCACGATATTCTAAAGGGAGTCAGCGTAGGAAGTAACGTAATGACAAAAAAACTGATCCAAAAAAAGACGGCTTTATTCTTCTTGAATGCGACCACTGCTACGGTAAGGAACCCAAGGAAAAGAAGAAGATAGGCAACATACCGCCCGTAAGTAAAATTCAATTCAGAATGGTAAAAAGTAAGGTATACCGGCAGAAAAATAAGCCGGAGATACGATACGATCGCTATCGGGATTTGATAGATCGGATTATCAAATCCTTCCTGCAAATGAAACTGTGATTGGAGAAAGTTCACCCTTTCGGTAAGACGCAGCATCAAATAAAGTATTCCCCAGAAGAAACTTACTAAGAAATAGGGAATGATTTTTATCCAGCGGTCTTTTAAAGAACCGAAACAAAATTCATATAACAAAAGCACGAATGGCAAAACCACTGCTTTTTCCGAAGTCGAAAGAGCCAAAAGGAAGGAAAAAAGGGACAAGGCATAAAGAAATCCCGTAACTCGTAACGTGTAACTTGTAACTTGAATTTTTACCGATAGAATGAACAATAAAAACGACAGAAGAAAGAAAAAAGCATACTGACTATATACTCCACCGGAGATCCAGGTAACCGACTCGCTCAAAACCGGATGCACTGCAAAGAGAGCCGAAACTAAGATGGCGATAGTTTTTCCGGATAATCTGCGGATTATTACATACAATAGCAGGACATTTCCCAGATGGAAAAATACATTCAACAGGCGGAAAAAAAAGGGGGCAGCTCCGCCTATTTTAAAGATGATATAAAAAGGAATTGACCTCGCAAAAAAAAGCGGATTAGTGAAAAGGTAGCCGATGGTCTTAATGGTTGGATTTCCGGGTATAGCGGCAATATCATCTGATACGAAATCGTTCCACAAGGAGTTCGTATAGCAGATGAAGACAAGTAAGGTAAGCAAAAGAAATGACTCTACATTTTCCTTCAGAAAGCCTTTAATCATATGAAGGGGTCTTTTCTCGTCCATTGTAACCTATGATATACTATAGCGAACTAAAAACAAAATAGCTCTTTTTAACTTATTATTAGGGAAACTTCCTTTTTGTTATAGTTCGCTATATAGGGTACCAAACAAAATGAATTAAGTTCAATGATTACATATTGCTAACCTAATATTTTGTTTTGGTACTGCTATAATATCACTCCGCTATCAATTCTATGAACATGCTTTCCAAAACAGTAGGTTATATTTCATCCATACCTGGCCGTTTGAAGGGAATGAAGTTTGGCAAAAACAGCTATATTGCTCCAGGCTATGATTGGTTCAATGTTGATTTAAAGGGAGTCGTTATCGGAAACAATGTAGTAATCGGCCGCAACGCCTGGATCCAAACCATCGGGAAAATTGACCCGGTTAATGATATAAAAAGAAAAAAACCGGGTCAGTTTAACACGAATATAAAAACCGAATCAGCTGACACGGGCGGTAAGATAATCATTGGGGACAATACGCAGATTGGCCGCTATACAAATATTTCAGCGGTGAGAAAAATTACGATAGGAACAAATTGCCTCATCGCATACAATGTCACAATCGCTGATCATGATCATCACTTTACTGCCAAAAAAACCCCGATGGAATCGGGAGTGGGCACCCCAAAAGAAATTACGATCGGCGACGAATGTTTTATTGGAGCTCATTCATTTATCCTCAAAGGGGTGAGATTGGGGAAACATTGTGTCGTTGGAGCAAATAGCGTCGTTACCAAATCCTTTTCGCCCAATTCGGTCCTCGCCGGAAACCCGGCAAGACTAATTAGAAAGTTAAAATAGGTCATTTGTCATCCCCGACTTGATCGGGGATCCAGAATGGAATGATTTGTATAAAGATTTGATTTAAATAGTCCGAATTACGAAACTCATAACAGTGTCATTGCGAGGAGTGTAGCGACGTGGCAATCTCTTTTAAATAATTGAGATTGCTTCGCTTCACAAATCACCGCTCGCAACGACAAAATACAGATTACTAAGACAGTCTAATAGAGTTTCACAATTCACGTTAAATAGATTCCCGTTTACACGGGAATGACAGAAAAATTATGGAGCTTATCAGTATAGGAATGCCTACCTATAATGGCAATAGATACCTACGAGCCACGATCAACTCTCTTCTTGCCCAAACATACAAGAATTTTGAACTCATTATCTCGGATGACAATTCCACCGACCGGACCGCAGCCATTTGTCAAGAGTTCACAAAAAAAGACAGGAGAATTATTTTTATTCAGCAAAAGAAACGGCTTGGGTTCGCCCGCAATTTCAACTTTGTCTTGCAAAAAGCCGGAACTCCGTACTTTCTTTGGGCAGGTCAGGATGACCTCTGGGATAAAAATTACATAAAAATCCTACTTCAACTTCTTGAATCAAACCCCGATGCAGTTTCTGCCGTCTCTAACTATCAAAATCTCTTTGAAGGCAAGAAATACACCGTCAAAAAACACAACTTTAATGAGCAAGAAACGAATAATTTAAATAGAACTGTAAACTCTCTCCTCCACTTCATCATTACCAATAACCTCTCCTATTTTTATGGATTACACAAGACCGCTGTCTTAAAAAGAATCGGCGGATACCAAATTGATTCTAGACCTTTTTTCAAAAGCAGCGACTACCTTACCATCTTTAGATTGCTTACTCAGGGTCGAATGGTTTTTTCTCATAAAACATTATTTTTCAAAAGGGAAACAGGAATGTTTACTAGACGATTCACCCTCCTTGAAAAACGCCGATTTACAAAAAAAGTCAGGGCTGCGATCATACGCTATCTTTCCCTACCGCTAAGCTTCGTTTATGATGCTTTATTATCTATTCGTTATATGGTCTTTTCACATTTTAGCACCTGGCAAAAAGTGGTTTTAATAGTTAATATTGCTATTTTCTATTTGAGAAGAAATTTTGAATTTCTCCTCAGTATCCTGCAGGGAATTTGGTATCTTATAAAAGGGATAATACGAAGTCTATGAATGAATCAATCCTGGCTTTCATGAACGCCTACACAAGAGGAAAAAGTGGGGCAGACATGTGTTTCATAGAGATTTTCAAGCGCCTCAAATGCAAAAATGTATCGATCGTTACTTCGCAGTTGGGAAAACAGCTCGTGCAAAAAAATGGACTTTCCGCAAAATACTACATCACTAGCCGTGAAAAAACATTTCAAAGCGTAATTCAAACCTATGTAAGACGAATATTTTCAGGAATCATTTTTAGCCTCAAATCTCCACCTCCAAACATTGTCTATGCCACCTCCGATGCACTCCCCGACGTACTACCTACCCTAATTATGAAACTGAGGAATAAAAAAGTTGAATGGGTACAAAAGATCTTTCATCTTATCCCCAAAGAGAGAAAACTCTCCTTTTATTCCCAAAAACTGAGTTTCTTTTTCATCAGACGCTTTGCCGACGTGATCATCGTCGACAATGATTTTTTGCTAAAAGAGCTGGAAAATCAAAAGTTTCCTACAGATAAAATCAAAGTAAACTATTTAGGAATAGACGTAGGCTATTTTGACTCCGTTTCAAAAACAAAGCGAACCTTCGACGCCGTCTTCATGGGCCGCCTTCACAAGTCGAAAGGCATATTTGACCTTGTTGCAATTTGGAAAAATATTCTCATAAATCTCCCGAATGCTAAACTGGCGATCATCGGAACGGGTGAAAAGAAAATCGTGACCGAATTAAAAGATCTCATTGTTAAGAATGGTCTTAAAAAAAATATAACCATGTTTGGATACCTCGAGGACAATCATGCTTACTCGCTGATTAAATCAAGTCAGGTCTTTGTCTACCCGAGTTATGAAGAGGGCTTTGGGATGGTGATCGGGGAAGTGATGGCGTGTAAAATACCGGTAATTGCATATGACTTACCTGCCTATACCTATACATTCAAAAAAGCTATCCAAACAGTTCCCTTAGGAAACACACATCTCTTCTCCAGAGCTCTTTTGGAACTGCTTGTAAGCAACGAAGAGAGAGAAAGGCTCACACAGAAAGGATATACTCTTGCTAAGAAGTATACTTGGAAATCAACTGTGGAAAGAGAACGCAAATACCTATGGTAAAAAAACAACTATCATTCAGCATTCTTATTCCTGTATACAAGGGTTCGCTTTACTTAAAACAGGCTCTTGAGAGTATCACTCGTCAAAAATTTCCCTATCTGGAGATCGTAGTCGTTGACGATAACAATCCCCTTGATAAAGATGAGATAGAAAGTACAAAAAAAATATTAAACGAGCTATCCCATCTTCCTAATTCTAAAATACGATATTATAAAAATAATATTAATCTAGGCAGTCAAGGAACTATAAAAAAACTGGCTTCTCTTGCCAAAGGCGATATCCTTTTTTATCTTTGCCAAGATGACATTCTCCTTAACGGCGCTCTAAAAAAAACCAATGACGCTTTTTTTCTTGCAAAAGATATAGGAGCTGTCACAAGGCCCTTTTTTTGGTTCGACGACGATGTTTCAAAACCTCTCAGGGCAGTTCTTCCTCCAGATCGTCAAAATGACACAATTCTTTCCCTATTCGAAGGCGAGGAGGCAGTTAAATCTATTTTTGGTTCAGTTGGTCAGATATCAGGACTCGCATACCGAAAAAACTTCATACAAACCCCATTTCACCTCGATATCTTTCCCGGACATATCTACCCCTTTGCCGGAATTCTCAAACGCCACAAATGCGTTTTTCTCAAAGATTTCACCGTGGCTGTTCGAATCAAATCCAGCCAGTCTCGACAGATTTCTTCCATTTATAACACTTCCCCACTCGCCTCCTGGATAAAGATGTTTAACTCTGTATATAAAGAAAGAAAATACGATCACGTGAGACGGCAAGGAATCAACCATATCGCGACTCATTATGAAGGCCTTGTCCAGATCAAAAACTTTGGCCCGAAAGGGGCAGTGGAGCGAGAGATCAAATTACATATAAAGTATTACTGGCCAAGCATTTTTCAGCCAAAATTTTGGTTCTTTGTTTTTATTACCTTACTTTTACCAAGAAGATTATTATTACCCTTAAGTGATACCTTCAAACGCGTTTTTCTGTCAAAAAATATCAGTATCACCACGAATCATAGACGTTAAAGCTCTAATTTTATTTTTTTCTCTGCGTACTGATGAATAAGTGCGGAAAGAAGCGTCTGATAGGGAAGGCCCGATTCCAAGGCTTGCGCTCTAATTCTCTGTAAATCTCGTAAAGACAAACGTATATTAATATTTTTTAGTTTATTCAGAGTATTACTTGCATAACGTTGAAAATGTCGCTTTTCCTGCTTTGTTTCTTTTATTTCTACCCATTCTCCCCGCTCAAATTCATCAAGAATTTTCTTTTCTTCATTAGAAAGATCAAAATATTTCATAGTCATTTTGAATTTTTAATTTTTTTAAATATAAAGTCTCGCGTTGCTTTCCTACTTGGAATAATTGTCTTGAGAAAAATTCTGTCCTTTTCTTCTATAAAGGGAACTAAATAAGCATAATCATTCACATTTACAACTAATATTTTTTGCTTAGGATATTTCCCTTTATTCGGATGGTTCAAAATAGTAATAAGTTTCTCTTCATCTATTGCTTTTACAATTTCAGGAAATGAAATATTACGCTCCTGTTTGAGCTTTTCGTTCTTTTCTAAATCCCAATCGTAATACAACACAGTCACATTCTATGACAAATAATATTAAATGTCAATAGTAGAATCCTACTCTATCCTCAAATAAGGAATCGTGATGATAAATCTTCCACCTTTTTCCCGATAAGCGACCTGCTTTCGTAATATCTCATCGGCAAAATTCCAGGAAAGAAGCAAAGCATAATCAGGCATATCTTTCTGCAATCGTTCTTCAGAGAAAATAGGAACATGAGTCCCCGGAGTAAATTTCCCTTGCTTATAGGAGATCGAGTCTACAATGTATTCTATGGTCCTTGTGTCTAAATTGCAGTAATTGAGAAGTACATTTCCCTTAGCAGATGCACCATACCCTACTATTTTTTTTCCGTTTCGTTTAAGTTCCTTGAGAAGTGTCACTAATGCTATCCTCATTTTCCTGACTCTTCTGCTAAAATTTTTATATGTTTTTAGCTGTCCGAAGTTGTTTTTTTTCTCGTTCTCAAGAAAAGCATCCGTCTGTTTTTCTCCCTGTAGCAGTGATTTTTTTGCGATATAAAGTCTAAGCGAGCCACCATGCACCGGAATTTTTTTAAGCTCATTAATTCGTAAATGATATCTGTCAAGCAGGATTTTCAGCGGCTGTAGGCTGAAATATGATAAATGTTCATGATAAATAGTGTCAAACTCGTTCTTTCTAAAGAGATCCGGCACATAGGGAAACTCTGCGATAAAAATCCCATCATCGGTGAGAAGATCGCTCACTCCGGAAAAAAAATTATGGAGGTTGTGTACATGAGGCATCACGTTCGTAGCAGTTATAATCTTTGCGCGTCCGTATTTTTTAATTATTTTACTCGCCTGTTTTCTTGTAAAAAATTTATTTACATTTTCGATGCCTTTTAATTTTGCAATAAGGCTGAGATTCTCTGAAGGATCGATCCCCAATACTTTCATTCCCTCTTTTTTAAAAAAGGTAAGAAGTGTACCGTCGTTACTTCCTATATCCACAATCAAATCCTCGCTCGACAATTTTGACTTCTTCCTTATATCCTCAACCAGGTCATTAAAATGCTTGAGCATGGTAAGCGATGTCGAAGGGATATATAGATAATTTTTAAACATTATTTTTGCAGGGATAACATGGGTGAGCTGGACGAGGTGACAGTCCTCGCAGACACAGACGGAGAGCGGATACTTTTCTTCCTTATTCCTCAGATCTTTTATGGCTAAAAACCCGTTTGGAATGGGCATCATTCCAAGCGAAAGGAACGAGTATAATTTCTTGCTCCTGCAAATCCTGCACGATCTTAATTTAAATCTCGAAAAATCGTTTTTCCATTTCATTTTGTAGCAATTGTAGCAGAACACCTTGTAATTTTTTCAAGCTGCTTTGCTCTACTTATTGCAAAGCGTAGGATTATCTTGGCAGAATTTTTTTTGCGCTTCCTCAACCTTTTTTTGGGCTTCTTCATTTTGTCTTTTCATTTCATCCCACTTTCTCCAAAACTCTTCATTCCACTCTTTGCTTCCCGGGCTTCCCGGAATTATGGTAGGAGAAGTCATGGTAGGATCGGGATAATATATTGTTTGGGGTAGAGTCGGTGTTACGGTGGGTATTTGGGGTTGGATAGTACTTGTTATTCTATTAATTTTCGGGCTTGCTTGTGGTGCAAAGTTTTTTTCATTTTTATTAGTTATATCCTTCTTTAAGGGTGGGTTTACATTAAAATCCGAGATAATTTCTTTAACTTTTTTTACGGCTGATACTGTTGGATCAATGATTATTTTTTGTATTCCGCCGCTTTTCCATCCTGCATAAAGTGAAAATGATCCACTGACGACAGCAACTAGGAATATAAACAAAAATATCGTTGAAGAGCGCATAGATTTATCTCATCACTCTTTCCTCAACCCGTTCGTAGGAATAGATTTCAGCTGGAGAAAACCAGAGGGGAATTTCATATTTTGCTTCCTCGATTGAACCGGATGCATGAATTAAATTTTTTATAGCTCTTTTTGCAGTGTTGGCCAGATACGAAGAATCATAACAAAAATCCCCGCGGATAGTTCCTGGAGGAGAAATGAGAGGCAACGTGTGTCCACATAATTTTCGGACCAATTCAACCGCGTGCGGTCCCTCAAGTACAAAGGCAAATACCGGCCCGGTAGAGATATATTCTATTAACCATTCCCTGATCATTCTTCCGATTTCAAGGCTGTCTGCGGTTCCGAGAAGTTTTACCGGGTCAGCCCCCATTTTTTTATAATTTTCAAGCGTCTTCTCACCCATTCCCCGTAAAAAAGATTCCCGATCAGCAGGATAGTGTTTCTCGCCCAACTCTTTTTTTACCATAAGAAACTTAGCTGCAACTATCTTCAATCCGACCTTTTCAAATCGTCCCACAATCTCGCCGATCAACCCTCTTAGTACTGCATCAGGTTTTAATACTACAAGTGTTTGCTCCATAGTGTTAATAATAACATTAATTTTTAATTTTTAAGTGTTAATTCTTAAACAATTTTTAAATCTTTAAACTTTAAAATTTAATATTTATTTAATAATTACCATTTAATCTTTAAGAATTATACTCCGTATAGCCCTTTTACTATCTCTAAGATTCTTTCTCCCCACCACAGCATCGTAATCAATCCGATGATCAAAAAAGGTCCAAAAGCGATCTTACTCTTCCATCCCCGCTTGCCTGCTATTAGGAGACAGATTCCTACCACTGCTCCACCCACAAAAGCAATATACAAAGCGGTTAGTCCGCCTAAGGGCCCAAGCAAGAATCCCATGCTAAAAGCGAGTTTCACGTCCCCGAATCCCATCCCTCTTCCCTTAGTGATAAGGAAGAGGAATAAAATAGGAGTTATTACGACAAAAGCACCGATCACATGGTCGAGGAAAAGTTGAGGCGTTAGTCCAAAACTCACTACGAGTAAAAAAGAAAACGCAAAAAGTAAAATCTGCATGCTATCGGGAATAATATGGTATTTGAGATCGGAAAAAAAGATGACAATCGCTGTCGAAACAATTCCTAAATACGCCGCCATTCGTAAAAAACTGGTATGGAGTGAAAGGAGAGATTGGTTAATCGATATATTCCCCGATGCATATGCCGGTTCAAGTGAAAGCGGGCTCATGCTTCCAACAACCACGAATACGAGTCCAGTAAACAATTCAATAAAGGGATACTGCCAAGATAGATTCATTTTGCAGTATCTACATTTTCCTCGAAGCTTTACATATGATAACACCGGAATAAGATCATTCCATGCAAGCTTTGTCAGACACTCGTCACAGCGCGATCTCCCCCCGATGGACTCCTCATTGGGAAGCCGGTCAATTAAAACATTAAGGAAAGAGCCAACTGCAAGACCGAGAATAAAAAGGAATAAATAAGACATAAACGAAATTTAAATTGCGACAGTCCCTTCGAAATCTTTTTCTTCATAAGGGCCAATTATCGCTAGATTCAGCCTTTCTGGTCGAAAAATCTCCCTTGCCAGTTCGATTACTTCATCCTCTGTTACTTTTTCGATCTCTCGGATCACTTTTTCAACCTCCTCCACCTTGCCCTCCAATATATATTTTGTCCCATGCCAAGATGCTACATTTGACGAATCTTCCATCGATAAAAGAAATCTCCCCTTAATGATTTCTTTGGCTCGGGATACCTCCCCTGTATTTAGTTTGCCTTGAGCTATCTTTTTATGTTCTCCTAATATTACAGAGATTGACTCTTTTATTTTTTCCAGATTATTTGTCACACCCGCTTGGGTCGTCATATATCCAACATCCTGATAAAGCTCACGTCCGCTCGATATATAGTAACAGAGACCTCTTCTCTCTCTCACTTCAATAAATAATCGGGTAGATGATCCTCCTCCGAGAAGGGTGGTGAGTACCGATAGCGCGTGTCTGCGAGGATCAGCAAAGGAAAAAGTACGAAAACCCAGACTATAATGCGTCTGCTCTGTCTTTTTATACCGAATCAACATCTCCGGTTTTTTTTGTTTTTCAACAACTTTTTCAAATCGTGCCAGTCCACCCGCAGGCTGTCCCGTATTCCAATCTCCGAATTTTTCTTGAATTGTGTCTAGAAAAGATTTAAGTTTTGAGATGTGGTTTTGAGTTTTGAGATTTGACATTTGAGCTTGACCAAGTCCTCCCGCTACTACAAATACCGCATTTTCCGGATGGTAGAGCGAACTCATATAATCGGTAAATGTCGTCCGGGTAAATTTCGTCACCGTCTCCTTCGTTCCCGTCGTATCCATACCAAGCGGCGTCTCCCCATATAAGAGATTTTCAAACAGATCACCCACTTTTCTTTGCGGACTATCTTCATACATATTGATTTCTTCTACAATGACTCCTTTTTCTCTTTCGATCTCATCGGATTTTAACAAAGGATGGAGAATCATATCCGAAAGGACGTTGATAACGACTGAGAAATCTTCTGTGGGCGCCTTAATCCAGTAGGCAGTGTGGTCTTTGGAGGTATAAGCGTTATGAACAGCTCCTAGACCCTCTAAGACCGAGGAAATTTCAAAAAAACTGGGGTATTTCTGTGACCCTTTAAAAGGCATATGTTCGAAAAAATGCGCAATCCCATTGTTCTTTTTATTTTCATAGCGTGAGCCTGCGCGAAAAAGGAGAATCGCGGTCATCGAAGGAAACGCCTTAGTATTGATGAGAATTGTTTTTAATCCATTCAAAAGTGTCGTGACAACAGGTTTCATCAGTCTATTTTACACAATTACTTCTTTATAATCTAGGGTTTATTTCTGGTTTTAAAACGAAGAAAATTGCGTTGCTGAGTTATAACCCTATCTTGCTCAATTATCTTCATCATTAAAAATATTTGAACATATCAATAGACCTCTCTTTTTATCGGCAAGACAGTACTATCTATCAACCGCTTCTGTTCCCATAGTGTATAGGCCTCTCTGGACTTGACCTCAATCCCTATCTGTGTTCTTAGGTACCATCTAAAGACGAATGCCTCCATTAGTGTTCCTCGTAGGACTTCAAAACTTTGATTTGTGAGCATTAATTTTTTTTCCAAATATTTTCCGGTTTCTATTTTCAACTGTGACATTAAAAATAAAATTTTTTCCCTTTTTTCCCTAAGTCAGCTTCCATTTTCCGCCTCAGGACTTAAAAATATTATAGGATTTATATTGAGATCTATCCACATTTTAACCACACTCAATCCACAACATTCAGTCATCATATAATCGGTAAAAATCACTTAGTTGGATAACTATTATAGGTAGTATTAGAGACAGGTTTATTGCCAAATTTACTCTGATAAGTAAATGTAAATAAATCTTTGAAGTGGGGAATTGTATCATATAAATTACAAGTTGTAAAGAAAATCACGTTTTTCCAAAAAAATTCTTCACACTTTACGAATTGTAATTTAGCTTGTTATGACAACCTAAATTAAAGTAGACTCGGAACTAGCAGGTTCTATCGGACCTTGCTAATGCTCTAAAATACGCTTACAACATCGAATAGGTTATCTTAAAGATCTATTCTCCATTCACATTAGACCAAAGGTTTTCAAAGTCAGCAAAATATAGGTCATCGCTGTTTTTGTATTATCATTAGACTTCTTAACAACCTATAGATTTTCCTCTTGAAATTATAACCTTTTCTTGTTCCTTTCTTATGTATTTCGTTTAACTTCTGAGGCAATCGCTTCAGTCATTTTTGTTGATTTACAATCTATTTATTCACGTTAGCTCGCCTAGATTATATCACATAGTTTGCAGAATCAAGGACTATTTTAAAAAAATGATTCCAACTCTCTGAAGAAGAATGGTTATCCAATTATACCGTCTCATTTGGATGAAGAGGACTCCTATTAATAAAGTGTTTTTTTTACTTCTTCACAAAAAGTTTTTCTTTAATAACATAAAGAGCCTGTATTAAATTGATGTCCTATAATTTGCGCCTTTCCGTATAGTCTCCCTATTGTGTTTCCGCCCTTATTTTATATTGTCTTATCGGCCTTTTGATAATATATTGTTAACGTTCAAATTTTTTCTTTACCATAAGAGTAGGCTTTTTTTGAAGTCAGACTTAATTCGAGCAAATTAAATCGTGAAGATAAGTTGATCTGACTAATTAGATTTATAAAGGTATACGGTAACATCGTCGCAGGTATACTCAACCCCGTCTTTTCCCGAAGAAACAACTGCTACTCCGTCGGAAAATAGATAATTTCCGCTTGCATCTTGATCCGTACACCCTGCACCCAAACCGACTATCCCGGATCTGCCCCAATAGTCAGGATCAAATTGATAAGCTCTCCCCCAAGGATCAAGAGAAATTGTCTTTGTATAAGGTCCACCCCATAAGGCAATATCTTGAGCAGTCCAAAAACAGTCGGCATCGATGGTTGCCACAACTGGTTTTTGGGTTAATCCAGCTGAAGGTTGATTTAAGTCGGTATTTTCTGGATCTGACATCTCGTCGATTGGGCAGCCATTCGAATATTTACCCGTATGAATAGAAAGTGTTTCAACTGCCCTCACTATATCATGAATGTCTTGCAGAGCTTTGCTTTTGTTTGCATTGTCCAAAGAACCGGTATAACTAAAAATTCCCGCAGTGCTAAGAATACCGATGATTCCCATTACGACGATGACCTCTATAAGCGTGAAACCCTCGGGAAATCTTACCTTCAGCCAGTTCATACTATGAGGATAGCAGTGAGTAAAATAAATTGCAAATATATCTTCTTGTTGAATTGGATTGAATTGATTGCTATAATGCGCCGATGAAAAATAAAATCATCTTCTTTCTTCTGCTTATCCTTTTTAATGTCTACCTGTTCAATTCTTTCCGATCAGATGTGAGATCCCAAGATGTTATTGAAGAACCAACCCCAACGATAGAAACTCCAACAGAAATCCCGACAGATGTTCCTACCTCAATCCCGACAGATATACCAACAGAAGCGCCTACTCCTTCACCTACCGATACTCCAATACCAACACCAACCACTCTGTCTCCATCTTCTACCCCGACTTCAACATCAACTCCTGCTGCTACTCGTACGCCGACTCCTCCCCAGTCACCGACTCCTTCCAAGAGCACCGGTACTAATTCTAATCAAAATCAACAGAACACTAATTCAAATAACAACCAATCCTCCTCTAGCAACCTATCTTCCTCCACTCCAACTCCTCGACTTTCCATGTCACCAAACCCCACCACATTTATTATGCCTACGGTGAAAAAAGTGTCTACGGAAGAAACAATTTTGGGAGTTGCAGACGATCTCTTGAAGCCTACTCAGACAGGAAAACTTCTCAACTTTCAATCTAAGTCCTTTCCCTTTTTTACCATTTTCTTGACTTGTTTTTTGGGAATATTAGCAATTCGGATCATCATAGTTTTAACAAAGCAATTATTGCCTTCGACACAAAAATTCAGACCCTATTGCTATAAAAAGGCGAAGTACTTTTTACCAGCCTTCTGAACGAGAGGGGCTGCAAGAAGTCCTCCGCCTAAAAAGAGGAACATAACCGAAGTACTAATATCATTTGTTTTTGCGGCTTCCCTTGTATCTCTGACGCTCGAAAGACAGCTGTCTTTTTGCATTTTAATCGACGCTGCAGAACTCTGATCTCCTGGATATGAAGAAATGCTTTCGCAATCATCTTCTCTTGGCCCACTATAGGTGGGAACCCCAGAAAAGTTCAGCGTTATTACACCAGTCGTGGGATATTTAGAAAATAAAAGGAAGTTCACTATGGTTCTTGCCGAGGCAAAGATTCCAAGAAGAAGCAGTAGTACTGCAAGCGTTGTCAAAAACGAATATGAATCTTTACCACGTTTCATTACCAGAATAATAATCCACTACTCTCAATAAGTCAAGTAGCGAACTCATCTATTGAGAATTCTTAAACTGATTGTCGATTTCTTTATATACGAGTTCTGAAATATCCGCAATCACCTCATTAATTCTTTGAAAATTGCTCCCTCTTGTCATTACGCATAAAAGATAAGGATTATTCGGGTAATAAATTATTCCACAGTCATGGAGCTGAATTTGATTTGGTTGAAGGGCTCGGAGTCCATATTTGTGCGCGACTTTGATTGATTTAGGAATTGGCTTTTCTATCCCCTGATCGAATTGAGTCTGGGTAAGAAGTTTCAAGGCCATCTCTGAATAGTCTTTACTTAAATACGAAGCATTATAAAGAATTCTGAAAAAAGAAGCATAAGTTTGAACGGACATCGAATCCTCGTTATTAATATCCATATGAGGATAGATATTCAAATCCCTATACACTCGATAGAATTCATTTTCATTCATGAATTGGTTTTCAAGCAGACTGCCTGCGGCGTCATTGTCTGAATACACGATCATATAGTGAATCAAGTCCTCAACACTATAAAGACCACCCGGCGTAATTTTTGACTCTGGAAGTAGTCCTGTAGGATAATTTGACTCAAGTTTCTTACTGGTGAGAACTGTTTTTAAGATTTTGGGATTTTTTTCGGCGATTTTGAAATACGACATCATGAGGGGAACCTTCAACAAGCTCGCCGGTGCAAATTCCGTTTGCTCATTCAAGCCGATCCATGGACCGTTATTAAGATCCCGAAAATACATCGCTGCTTCATTAATATTTCCTTCCTCTATTTGTGTATGGATGTTTTCTTCAACTTTGTTTTTAAAATTTACTAATTCTTTTTGATTTTCATTTTCAATATTGCACTCAAGCAGGGGTTTTATATATTTGTAGCCGCCAAGACGATCTTGGGACATTTGGGAACGTCCTAGTGAGTTTCCGAACAGTTTAAAAATAATGAAGCCAAAGGTGAAACCAAATAAAAAAACAAGCATGAATCGAAATAGAGTCTTTTTCAACATTTTTGTCTCAAAATTGAAGGTGTGACTTATGTAACTCGCAACAAATCTGACTTCATTCGATAGCTACGAATTAAGTGAGCCAACTGTCCGGTGTTTGGAACCCCTTATTTGAAAGTTTAATACGGGTTTATACCAAACTTAAGGCACTTGGCTTCACTTATTATAACGGAAAAGTATCCATAATTGAAACAAGAGAGGAGGAACCGAAATGATTAACTCCTCTTTGTATGATGAAAAGACCTTTTATCAAACGTTCTCGCGTGATTTGGAAGATTATCAGAATGAAGTCATTATTGAATCTCCATATATTACCAGTGAACGGATGAGAACATTTGATCATATTTTTCAAAAATTACTTCAAAAAGGCGTAAAAATTTATATCTTTACCCGTGATCCCAAGGAACATGACGATTTTATGGAACCTCAGTCAGAAGAGATCATCAAATGGTGCGAAACTGTTGGAATACAGGTTTTGTTATGTATTGGAAATCACCACCGTAAACTGGCTATTTTGGATAGAAAAGTGCTCTGGGAAGGGAGTCTGAATATCTTATCACAGAGTCATAGCCGAGAAATTATGAGAAGGATTGAAGACAGAAGTGCAACCATGGAAATGTTTGGTTTCTTAAAACTTTATAAATTTCTTTGATGTATAATGAAAAAGATGGCTAATCCAAACTATAGCAAAAAGGAAATAAGCTGGGCTCTTTCTGAACTTGGTAAAAAAGGCGTGAAAGATCCCACGCGGGAACATGCTATTAAATTGCTGGATACGTTCAAGGAGTTTGGAAAAGTTGTCGTCGATGAGATTAAGAAAGATAAGAAGCCTGAAGCCAACTAGGGATTTGAGATCTTCAAAGTCTTGATTTTAAGTATCCTCATAATATCTTTTAAGGTTTCTAGTGAGGGACTAACCTCTCCTCTTTCGATTCGGGCGTAATAATTTACACTTACATTAGCCTTATCAGCCACTTCTAACTGCGTTAAGCCTATTTCTTTTCGCGCTTTTTTAAACCTTTTAGCTACCTCCTCTTGAGATCCCATATTTATTTTCATTATATATCAAATAGAGATAGTTTTCTTTTACTCTGGATTTCCTTCTCCTAAAAACGTTCTCGGATTAACAGGGATACCAAACACATTGATCTGGAAATGCAGATGCGGGCCAGTTGACCAACCTGTTCTTCCCTCTTTTCCAATAACATCCGTGATTTTGACTTCCTTCCCCTTAAAGACATAGATTTTATCGAGATGAGCGTAAATGGAAGTAATATTGTTTCCGTGGTCAATGATGATATGCTTTCCAAATCCCCAGAAGATCTCACCTGCATATATAACAGTCCCGTCCATAAAAGGATGAATATCATCACCGATTTTCCCTTGCGGATTAGCAATATCTATTCCTGTGTGAAGCGGTTGGTATGGAAGATCAATTTCTCCAAATTCAAGCGTGATGACTCCTGT
>Ga0155156_176_pt6 | contig 16050 bp, 10 predicted proteins | sample RifCSPhighO2_01_FD_106124 | JGI IMG/M metagenome (GOLD analysis project Ga0155156, IMG submission 106124) | Candidatus Roizmanbacteria bacterium RIFCSPHIGHO2_01_FULL_39_8
CTCCATTCTGGGCTATAAAGCCACCATCCATGGGGAGGAGTTATAAAGATGGCGTCTTTTTGGGTATTGTTTTTTGCCCAAAGCTCTACGTCATATAGTGCTCCTTGTGTCGGGAAAATATGAATTTCAGGTTTCCAAAGACCCAGTTTAAGTATTAAATAGAAAATAAACGATAAAAAGCCACCTAGTAAAATAATGCTTATTAGGTAGGCATATTTACTTCTTATGAATTTTAGAACAAGCCATATAGAAAGCAGTATCAATGGAGATAATGAAAAGATAAGTGCAATGAGCAGTATTGAAAAATAAAATAAACTGATTTTGTTGTTTTTCACTAATTTAACAGAATATTCTATGAAATAAAGATAGGAAAAGAGCAATACATAGAGTCCAACCCTGATAATTTGAGACTGAATGATGATCACAGACGGATAGAACGTTGAGGTTATATATACCGCACACAAGACAACAATAGCCGCATAGATAAAATTAGTTATCACTGAGTTGAATTGATTGGATATGTTCCGCTTAGCTATAAAAAATAGAATGAGCAAGCTAATTCCCCCCAAAGTCAGTAACGACAAATAAAACTGAGAGTTGAAGTAGAACAAATGTTCAAGCATGCCGTTACTCATAGTGAGAAACCAATTCCAATCTGCAGCGAATCCAACCGGAGTGCTGTTGAACTTCCAGATAAGGACGGGAAGTGCGGCAATAATAAAAAAAATCAGATGTACAAGTAATCTTCTTACCCCTATCCTCTTTATTCGTATTATTGAATCAAAAATGAAGAAAAATAAAACAAAGTTAACAGATATAACATGCAGGTTATACATTAAACCGAGAATAAGAAAAGAAAAAATATACTTCTTTTTAAGATAGAGATTTATCGCAATAAGCAGAAAGGGGAGGACGAATGTTCTATTTAAAAGACTGAATTCAAATATAGGAAAAGCAGCAAATGACAGATGAGGCATTGAGAAAGTCAAGACAGTAAGGAAAGAAGTAACGGGGTTATTAAATAATGTTTTACTTAAGCCCCAGAGGGCCCAGAAAGTAAGATAAATAGCTATCCCATAGATGATAAACATAGAGATCTCTAATATTCCAGCTCGATAAAGAGGGATAAAGAAAAACCAAAAGAAAGAATAATGGTATTGCCTTAAATCTAAAAAATAGTCGTTAGGAAAAAGCGAAGGATCGGCAAATTTCTTGAGAAAAGGTATATGGACCACCTGATCGAAAGAGCCAAAGTAGTAGCCCATGGAACCTATGACGAAAAAAGAGGCGACAAAAAAAAGAAGATGCCGGTAAAAAGTTGAATTCCAAACGGATAAGGACAAAGTTTCAACGACTGATAGAATACGCTTCATAAAGACTATTATAGTATAATAGTTTTTGATGAAGCCTTTTTTTTCTATCGTAATTCCTACGTTGAATGAAGAAAAATTTCTACCCAATCTCTTATCTGATTTACAAAAGCAGACAGCAATGAATTTTGAAGTTATCATCACTGATGGACATTCAGAAGATAAAACCAAACTGAGGGCCTTTGAATATAAAGACAACCTTCCTTTGACCTTTTTGGAGCACATAAGAAGCAACGTTTCAATCCAGAGGAACTTAGGGGCAAAAAAGGGGAATGGACATTATTTGATTTTTCTCGATGCCGATTCAAGAGTAGCTTCCTCATTCACTAAAAAGCTGGAGATGAATATTAAAAAATATAAAGGATTATTTTTTGTTCCAACTTTAAGAACAGATGATCCTAATACTGAGACGCAGTTCGTACTCGATGTAATCAACTCTTTTTTTGAGCTATCTCAAAATTTAGGAAGGCCTTTCGCGATGGGTGGTGGTATGGTATTCGAAAAAAAATATTTTTTAACGATAGGCGGTTTTGATCAAAAACTGGACTTTGGTGAAGACTACGAAATTGCACTAAGATCATACCAATGGGGTGTGAGAGCAAAATACCTGAAAGAAGTCTCCGTTATATATTCCCTACGGCGCATCCGTAGAGAAGGTAAATTAAAATCATATTATAAAATCTTTATAAGTACGATGCTTTACCTCATAAAGGGTAAGACAGAGAGGAAGTTGTTTGATTATGAATTAGGCGGACACCTGTATGAAAAATCTCGTGCTATCAGCAAAACTCCTAAAAGTCATTTTGATCTTATCATTAAAAGAGCAAAAAAAGCCTTTAACAATCTACTCAAAGAGGAGCCTCTTACAAATTGAAGTATGAAATAATCGGATAGTGATCAGAGAAATCCACCTCCACCCTCTCCGTTTTCTTTAATTTCAATCCTTTATAAAAAGTATAATCCATCTTCAGTCTGTTGTTATAGAATTTTTTCACAATTCGTGCTAAGAATCGCTGCATAAGATTATATTGAGCCTTTTTTCCGTCTGGGCAAAAATAGGTAAAAAGGATATTCTTTGTTGCTTCTTCAAATCCATACATAGTTGTCAAAAGTTCCAAAGCCTTTCTTTGGTAGGGAACGTAATTAAAATCACCGGTAATAACTGTTGCAACTTTGTTTGATGACATACCATCTTTGAGGACCTTTTCAAGCTGTTTTGCACGCGCATTGTTGGTAGCAAGCGAAGATAAATGAACATTATACGTAGTAATTACTTTATTGTTAGCTCTGAACCTAAAGTCAGTCCGAAGTATTGTTCTCGGCTTGTTTCCTACCGTCAGTATTCTTAATATAGTCAATAAAATTTCATACACACTTTTCGGTAAATTAAGGGCATCACTCTGAACTAATTGTAACTTTTCCTCGTTATAAAGCGTAGCAACGCCATAAATTTTCCCGTATTTGAAAAAAGAATTAGAATAATCTGCCAGTTTATAGCTTTCGTGTTGGAGTTTTTTTAAATTTCGATCGTCAGTTTCTACCTCTTGTAAACAAAGTATGTCCGGCTTGTAGGACTTTACGATATCTTCAAGATAGGCAACTGCTTTATTGAATAGCACATTATATGTTAGTGTCGAAAGTTTTCCCATCAGTAGATTATACAAAGATTGTTAGATTTAGGTATGAACAATTTATTCACATTTTTTGAGTTAACTAAAGAGGACTACCAGAACAGGCTGAGCTGTTGTTAATATACTATAGGTATGACTTATAGGAAGTTTTATATTTCTATAGGTCTTGACAATTCCAAAAGATTCATTTATATTTTAATTATGTGGAGAAATCTATTATCACAACTTTCCAAAGAACAAAAACTGAGGGCAAAAGAGCATACAGGTAAAGACTTGAAGAAATTTGTACATTTTCAATTTCAGCAGTTGACGAAGAAAAATATCAAAATTCCAGTAACTTTATACACACTTTAGATATTTAACCGTAAAAAAAGAGCATCACTACCGCTCGTATTTGGGGACGACGAATAGTAATGCTCTTTTTTATTCCGATCCCGATTTGATCGGAATCAGGATATCACCAACTAACATAGCAAAAAGAAATTTTTTTGTCAACTCCTTCAATTAATTACTTGATATAGAGCCCCAAATCTATTTGATGACCGAAATATTTCCTTTGCGATTTTTTTAAATTTTTCTTCTTTCAAATTTGGATATTTCTGTTGCTCCATCTTAGATATAACCACATAAGAGACATTATATTTTTTCAGTAATTTTTTAGTAAGGGTAAGATCTGCTGATTCATAGATAGCGCTAATATCGGGAATTTTATCACCTACAATATTTGAGGAACCCCTCCATAACCATTCATGTACCCACCAACCTGCAATTGTAGGATTTCCTGTATAGGCGGAGATTCGCTCAAAATCAGTATACGAGTCCCCTTGGGCTTCCAGAATAACAGGTTGTCCAGTTATGTGGGAGTTGATATAGTCGATAATTTCTTTATCTTCAGGAAAATTGCTTACCAACCAGAGCGATCCATCTAGCACAGTAGGGCGTGTGAACTGTCCATAATAAGAAGGTATAGAAAATAACGGATAAATAGCTACAAAAAAGAAAAAAACGACAAAAACTGCAGAAAACAAACGATTCATGCGTAGAGGTAGTTGTTTGATTTGAAAGAATACGAAAGCAGAAGCTATCCCCATTATAATAAATGCCTGGTAGCCCAGCTTGAACATCGTATTTGCCCTAAAATGTGCAGGATAGATATCCTTTATGTAAAAAAATTCAGGAATTACGATTAAAAAAGTCCCGAGCAAAAAAAGAACAAATATAAATTGTTCTATAGAGGAATTACCATATTGTTTTTTGAATCTTTTGCTAACAAGGAATAGTATGAAGTTTAGCCAAAAAAATCCCCAAAGGAGCAAAAGCATCCAAAACGGTGAAATCTGGCAATTCCCTTTTTCGAATAAAAATGGGCCCAATTTCTGTATATTTATAAGAAAGGAAGGGCTACAATTAACTCCTATTCCAGAAACGAAAGGGGAAAAGTGAATGGAAAAAGGAAGAGAAAAAACGATAAATGAAACCAGTAAGACTCCAATTGAGAAGAAAAACTGCACAGAAACTCTATAAAGCAAGAAGAGTAACATAATAGTAAGCAGTAAGTAGATCGGTCCGTCGAACGCATTTGTCATGTAATGGATAGCAGTGAGAAAACCGATGAAGACAGAAGGAAGAATTAAGAATCGAGAATTAAGAATTTTTAATTTTATATTGTAATTTTGAACTTTTAATTTTGCATTTTGAATTTCGCCAATTTTAGTCGTAATACTTTCCTTAACTTTTACGAAAAATATGAACAAGATTGCTAATGTTAACAATACAAACGGTATATCAAATACATGTCCATGCAGGTCTGCCACGACCCATGAATAAGAAGGAAACTCGTGAATAGTGAAAGGTATGAAGCGTGTGGCGTTTGGATACCAATATTTGTCAGGATTATACCAAGAGAGGATTTTCCAGAAGGCAATTGGGTTATCGTTTGGATATCCGGTCGTAAATAGATATATCGTGTGAAGGTTTCCTCCTAGAGTAACGATAAAACTTCCTAGTACGCCGTAAAGAATGAGTTTTGCTCTATTAAAAATATAACCAGTTTTTTTCCCGAAGCGCTGAATCCAGGTAAAAATGATACCTGTTACAAGAGAAAAAGATTGAACGACAGAAAGAGCAAAAATTGTTGCAAGAATGAGATTATAGCCTATCTGTGCTTTTATACCGGTTAATTTGATAAGAAATGCGCCAACCAGATGTCCGAAATAATAGTAGTTAATAAAGTATCCATTCGGATGAGTAGGATCTGAAGAAAGCCACATATCCAGAGGTGGAAAATAGGTCGATCGAAGAATCGAATTCATAAATCCAAAATCCATGAATTTTTCTAAGCCACGTATCGATGGTTCTTGGCCTCGAACAAACGCCCAAAAAAACAAAGCGGCGAAAAATAATACTTCTTCAATTGCAATAAAAATGAATGAATTGATTAGAGATTTGCCGAATGGTTCTTTTTTTTGTTGTTTTTTAAAAAGGTGCCAATTTATGATCGCAGATCCAACAACTAAAAATAAGAGACTAAGAAATGTAAAGGGAAGAATTTTGACTATTCCAAGGACAAAAACAGAATAACTCAAAAGCAGAACCGCGATAATTTTGGAAAAAGCGTATCCCATATCGGGAAACCATTTGCCAAATATTCTTTTCGTCAAAGGAAGGAATATCAATCCAAGTATAAAAAGAGGAATATACCATCTTAATGTAGTTAAAATCCATTCCATTGGACTATTATACTATGTTGAAATTGAGAGCCGATTTTGGTATAAATGAATAACGATTTTAGATTGTTCTATTAAACTATTTTCGCTATTACACGATGGATCCGAAATTTACCCCCTCCCTAGTAGAGGAAACGATATATAAGTCTTGGGAAGAAAAAGGCTTATTAAGTCCAGGAACTGGAAGGTCGTATACAATTCTCATGCCGCCTCCCAATGCGAATGCGTCTCTTCACGCGGGTCATGGTATGTACTCGGTAGAGGATATTCTTATCCGATATAAAAGATTGAGAGGGTACGCCTCGTTATGGATTCCGGGTTTGGATCATGCAGGGTTTGAAACACAATACGTGTATGAAAAGCACTTGGCAAAGCAAGGCAAATCAAGGTTCGACTTTGCAAGACAGACGCTCTATGAGAATATTCACCAGTTTGTAAAGGAAAACTCCGGTTTAATTTACGAACAATTCAAAAGACTTGGTTTTTTGGCTGATTGGCGGCGAAGCATTTTTACTCTTGACGAGCATGTGTTAGAGAGAGTCTTTAGAACATTCGCGAAGATGGAAAAAGAAGGATATGTATATAAGGATGAATACATTGTTAATTACTGTACTCACTGTGGAACATCGCTCTCCGAGTTGGAAACAGTTCATATCGAACGTAAAGACCCTCTTTATTATCTGAAATACGGACCATTTGTTTTGGCGACGGTTCGACCAGAGACAAAGTTTGGCGATACTGCAGTTGCGGTCCACCCAAAAGATAAACGATATAAAAAATGGATAGGGAAAGAAATCGAAGTTGAAGGTTTATTGGGGAGATTTAGAATAAAAGTAATTGCAGATGAAATGGTTGACATGAAATTTGGAACGGGAGTAGTTAAAATCACGCCTGCTCACGATCCTAACGACTTTGAAGCAGGAAAACGGCACAATCTTGAAATAAAACGTGTCATCAATATTGATGGAAGACTCAATGAGCTTGCCGGTCCCTATGCGGGACTCAAGGTAAAGCAGGCCCGTGAAAAAGTAGTAGAGGATTTGAAAAAAAAGGGGTTAATTGAAAAAATCGATACAAACTATACACATGCGGTGACTGTTTGCTATAAATGTGGAAGGGATCTGGAGCCGACAGTTATTCCTAACTGGTTTATAAAAGTAAGAGACCTAAAAAAACCGGTAATAAAGGCAGTAGAAGAAGAAAAGATAAAGTTTTTTCCCAAGCGGTTCAAAAAACAGATTTTACAATGGTTAAACGTAATGCATGATTGGCCCATCAGCAGGCAAATTGCCTGGGGTATTAGAATCCCCGTCTGGTATCACGTTACAGGCAATGAACAAAAAATATGGGTAAGTTTTATTAATAAAAAAGGGCAATTTTTTAAATTGGACTCAATCAAACAACATCTTAATAAAGGATATACACTCAATGAAATTAAGCAGGGATTGCAACAGGTTACGGTACCGGTCTATAAACAAGAACAAGTAGAGCATATTGTCTCTCTTAAGGAACCAAATGACAGTAGTAACTGGATTCAGGAAACAGATACATTCGACACATGGTTTTCTTCAGGACAGTGGCCTCTGGTTACCTTGAAGGAGAAAGAATACGAAACCCGTTTCCCGACCGATGTTATGGGAACACTACAAGATATTCTTCCCTTCTGGGTATCGAGGATGATCATGTTTTCGCTTTATATCAAGAAAGAAATCCCCTTTAAATATGTATGTTTATGGTCGCTGGTCGCTGATGCTAAAGGACAGAAAATGAGCAAGAGCAAAGGGAATGTAGTCAATCCGATCGATTTAATCAATAAATTCGGGGCTGACGCTTTTAGAGGATCACTTTTTTTTGGATTATCTCAAGGAGGTAAAGTAAATTTAGGGGAGGACAAAGTCATGGCGATGAGAAACTTTGCCAATAAAATCTGGAACGTCGGCAGATTTATTTATCTTAACCAAGAGGCATCAACTGACCCGGTTAATCCTGGACAAATAAAAAAACAGGGTCAGTTTAAATCAGTGTCAACTGACTCGGTTAATGAATCAAGCAAAAAAACCGAGTCAGTTATAGAAGAAATAAGAAAGGAGTTCAGAAAAGAGAAAAAGCAGTATGTAAAGTTGATGGATTCGTTCAAATTTTCGCAGGCATTCGGATTACTGTATGAATTTGTTTGGCATCGATTCGCGGATTATTATATTGAGCAATTGAAAGAAGACATGAGAAGTGGTAATATTGAAGTTCTTGGTGAATTGAAGAATGTATATTTTGAAAATCTAAAGATGTTACACCCCTTCATCCCGTTTGTGACAGAAGCAGTATGGAAGGTATTTCACGGCGAGAGAAGTTCAATACTTAATTCAGAATTAAGAATCTAGAATCTAGAATTAAGAATTAAGTTTAGAATTTAGAATGAAAAATTCTACATTCTCAATTCAATTCTAAACTCTGAATTATACATTCTGAATTACTTATGAAACGTACCTGGCAACCAAAAAAATCAAAAAGGCGCAAAAAACACGGCTTCCTAAAGCGTATGTCCACTAAAAACGGAAGAACAGTCCTAAAAAGAAGAAGGGGAAGAGGAAGGAAGAAGTTAACGGCGTAATATATGCTATCACCAAACATATTCAATACGATCCTTGTTTTTCCGATTTTAAACATACTTTTATTCTTTCACCAAATTTTTCTTTTCATTAAGCTTCCTGGTGCATTTGGTCTAGCCATTGTTGCTTTGACGGTGCTCGTGCGTTTAGTATTGCATCCTTTCTTCAAAAAGCAGTTGGAGACGAGCAAAAAAATGCAGGATCTCAAACCCCATTTGGATCGGTTATCGAGCAAACACAAAAATGATAAGAAAAAAATTCAGGAAGAGCAGATGAGATTGTTTAAGGAAGCGGGTATCAATCCTGCCTCCGGTTGCTTATTTATGATAATCCAGATTCCCGTGTTTATCGCGCTTTATAATACGCTCTCTCTTTTTCTTACCAATGGTAATATGACAAAAGTGATTGGAGAAATCAATAAAGTAGTCTACTCACCCCTGCTTCGTATTCAGACCATTGATCCATGGTTTTTCGGGTTTAATCTTGCAGTTGCTCCGAATAAAGCAGGAGTCTGGTATTATTACCTGATTCCCCTCATCACTGCTGTCCTTCAATATTTCCAGACAGTAACCATGACTCCGCCAGTCGCAGCTTCGGCCATTGAGGAAAAGAAAACTGACTCGGTTAATGAGTCAAATAAAAAAACCGAGTCAGTTAAAAAAGGCGGGGGAGATGATTTTCAAAAGGCCATGAATACCCAAATGAAATTCATATTTCCTTTGATGATTGGATGGTTTTCGTATACATTGCCTGTTGGTTTATCGCTCTATTGGAATATATTCTCGATTTTTAGTATAATTCAATACAAGAAGATGAAATCTTCCTAATATATATATGGATAAGATTGACACAATAAAAACAGAAGCAGAAGGACTCCTCAATAAAATGATCGAAAAATTCGAGCTTGAAGTGAGTGAAGAAGAAGGAATATTTCATGTCGTCATCAAAACAGAAGAAGAGGCTCCCACAGTTATCGGCAGACATGGAGAGACCATACGATCACTCCAGAAGATATTGGAAGTGATTCTCTATAAAAAATTGGGTGAACCGGTTGATATTTTAATCAACGTGAATGATTACCGGGAGAAACAGAAAGAAAGACTCGAGGAGATAGCTGAGAATATTGCTCAACGAGTCAAGACGGAACAAAAAGAAGTACCTCTCCGCAATTTTTCCTCGTATGAAAGAAGGGTTATCCACGAGTATATTTCCCATAAACACGAAGACCTGACTTCTTATTCAGTAGGCGAAGGAAGAGAGAGACAGCTTATCGTCAACTTGAAAGAGAAGCAAGAAGAAGCAAAAGAAGAATAGTTCCTCCTTCATGCGTGCTGCATCAACTTCCTATTTTTTTTACCCGACTTAATCCTGTACAATGAAGATTATTATCGATTTGACAATATCCTATAGTAGGACTATACTTGAATATGTATTACCCAAAAGCTCGAGTTTTGCTAAAAAAAGCTCTTTTCTTCCTTCCGATTTTGCTTATTCTTCCTTTCATTATTATTTTTGATTCTCTCGTTTATTTTATTACCCGTCCATCTTGTCTCACCTGCGGTAATCTGCTAGAGTTTCTGAAGACGGGATCTTTATCAATATCCCTGATTGGTGGCGTAATCGGTTATAAATTGAAAAAGAATCATGGATCCAACGGCAGTTGAAGTAGGACAAATAATCCAACAAGAACAACTTGGTAAAGTGATTAATGAGACAAGAAGCCAAGCGAGACAAGAAGCGCAGTCAGCGGCTACTAATCCTGTTTTGGCCGCAAATCTCGTTTCACAAATACGTCAAGCTCTTAAAGACGCCGAAACACCAGCAAAAGAGGTTGTAGAAGAGCAAAAAAAATTAGAACAGGTTAGAGCAATGGGTGGGGCGGCGATTCCTACGAAACAATCGGAAGCTATGATGTCTCTTAATACCCTTGTAAAGGCAGTAGAATGTGCTAAAGCTGGAATCCAAGTATCTAGAACGAGACAGGGTCAGGAATTACTGACAAAACTTGCCGAAAAAAGCTACACGTCTCCTTCAGTTGCGTCTGCTATAGAGGCACGGTTATCTGATTATTTAATTGGAGATAAAAGTATTACTTTTAGTACTCAACCAGGTGACAGATCAGATTTTGAAAAGGCTTTTGCTGGTTTAGCCGAAGACAATTCCATCGCTGCAGAGTTGATTAACAGGTCTATTATCGAAGGGCAATCAATCATTGCTCCGAATTTGACTGAGGCGGAACTGAAACAGAAATTAGAGATAAAAGAAATTCAGACTCGAACAAAACAAAGAGGAACACAAAGATCAGTCGAAGATGAGGATAAATTTAAGCAACTGCAGAACGAAATCCTCAGTAAGATTGATGAATCAAGAAGGCTACCTGATGGTGATCCAAATAAAATAACCGATTCAGAACTTGTACAACTTAATGATTTTATTCGTTTGAATTCTCAGGTTGTGCCAACCAGTGCCGCAGCTAAATTAGTTGCATTAAGATTGGATCAAGGAAAAATCACCGAATTTATCGAAGTTTCGAAGCGCGTGTTCGGGAGCGAATTAGACCTTCGACAGATGGAATTATATGCTCCTGGTCTAGCTAATAGTCTACAGAGAGCGCAGAGAGAATTCAATGTTGACGAGATAAGAAGAAAATTCGTTACCCAAAATACGGAAGGTAAGTTTATTTTTACGAGAGAAAATAGACTTAAATTTCAAGAACTCATTACAAAGCATTACTATCAAGTCCTGCAAAAGATTCACCAGGATAAATCCAGAAGATTCCAGGAGAGTATGCAGGGATCAATGGAATACTCATATTTTTTTCCTACATTAAAACAAGTTATATCAAGGGCTTGCGATGATTTAAGCAATTCGGTTTTTGTCAATAACGAAGAAGTACAGAGATTTTTGAAAGATAAGTCGTCGCGATACCAGGCAAGCATCATGACCTATGCGCAGATCATGCATGATCTTCCGCTCCTCGCGAAAGACGCTGCTCAATTTGAAAAATGGGGAGAATTCTTAGGCTATCTTTTTCCGTCTGAATTGGCTGAAGTATTTGACGAAGGAGACAGATTCATGCAGATGGCGCGAGATGAGATCACGATGTATATACGCAAACGTCTTGTCACGAATAAAGATACTAACCAATACCCTTCAGACTTGACTTCAGGAGAGTATGATCGGGAGGGTGTCCGTTGGGGTTTGAAATTCGAAAAAGAAATCAGAGATGTGTTGAAAAAAAGAGTAGACGAGTTGAACATACAATTGGAACGGGAAGGAAAACCTAAGATAGATTTGGGAGAGAACGATTGGAAACTTGACAGGGCTATGACCTATGCTTCGGGTATCGGTATAGCTAATCTTGTCGACATTGAGGTCATGTCGACCGCAGACACGAAGGGAAATTTTCAAGGAATACATCCGCTTCTCGGAGTGTTATCGGCGCGGGCTAACTGGCAAGCCGGTCGAGGTGATCCGAATTCAGGTCTCATCTCTAAATATCTTCTCAAGATGGATGTAGAGCTTTATCCAGAGATGAGAAAATTCATTCCACGTCTTTTCAATAAGAAAAAATGGGTACCCAAAAAGTTTGCGGACGAAGTCGACAAACAAGCCAAGATATACGGTGATGAGGTTTTGGGCGAGCTTTTTGATCGAGGAGGGACATATCAGGAGCTTTTGAGCATGATCAACTTGCCCAATAGTCTTATCAGCCGTCACGGGTGGCGCATGAATGAGTTGACAGCAGAGATGAAAAATAATTTTAAAGCTTTTTATAATCTTGATCCTGATGAAAACTGGAAAAGTTGGACGGCGGAGCAATGGAAAGAATATTTTGATTTCAGTCTTAAAGAGTATGGAAACGCTTCATTGTGGTGGTATTTGACGAGTGGCCCCGACAGGATAACGAATGAAATGAAGAGATTATTAGTTAAACAAAGGGGCGATCCAAATGAGGCAAATAATGAATTTGAAGAATACAAGTCAGGGCATAAAATGCTCGAGAAAGGCTTCGACTTTACTATCGATGGAGAAGAAAGAAGAATGACGTATTTGGAGATCAGGAATATGAGGCAGGGTCAGCTTCGGGGTGAGACGTTTTTCCGCTATATGAGACGAAATCCCGGCGATTTTATGCTTCTGCTTACCCAGCTTGCCCCCGAGTTAGTTGCAGAAGCAAAAGGAGGAGATATTGGAGACGTGTTCAAATCGCTCGACGAGATTGAAGGGCTTGACAAGATGTCGTTGGATAAAGAAAAAATACGAGCCCGTCGCTCCGAACTTTTGAAACGGTGGGGAAAACAGGGTTTTAATCAATTAATAGAAGTGCGGAAATGGCTTATTAATAGTTCTAATCTCACTGTGAATCCTGAACCTGAAGCTAAAGGAGAAAAATATGGCAAGGATATTAAGGGATTCATGAAATATTTAGTCGAAAAATCAGGTACGGCTTTTGAGAAGATGATGATTGAAGGAAAGGAAACAGATGAAAAAGTAAGAAATATCGAACAGGATCCAAATAAACCTGAAGAGCAAAAGAAAAAAGAGATCGCAGAATTAAGAAGGAATAGGAGAATGTATCTCAAGAAGGAAGACTTCTCTGAAGAGCAGTTATTTGAAACGATTTATGGAACTAATGGTTTATCTAAGGTTCTTACGGGGGAAGATTTCGCAAATTTAGATAATTTCTACGAAAAATTTGGAGATTTTGATACGTTTGGCAAAGACAATATTTTTTATCGAATGGGACTAAGTTGGACCCACCGCAACTATGACGTCAATCCCTTTTCGTCGGACTTCAATCACTTTGCGGTTTACAACAAGTTAGGAGGAGTAGGAGAGGATACGCCCAAGAGATGGCTTAGCGATACAGCAACCACGCAAAAAGTCATATCAGAAGTTGCCAAGCTCGAACAGCTTCTTGAAACTGCTGCTCACGATGGAAATTTCGAGAAAATTTACGAACTTCATCATAACATGTTTTGGACGCTCAAAAATATCATGGGGAATGAGTATGCATGGAAGGCTAACTATACCCTCGCTTCAATTGTCACTCAATTTTTCTGGGAGCATAGTGCGACTCGTCAACCATTCTTACGATTTCCATTTGATTTGATAACAAGAGGAATGCTTGGTAAGGAAGTCGCATTATCAAAGCTTCTCTCGGGTAATAGGCATGCATATACAATGGATGAGAATGCTGCTCGTACCTATTTTAGAAAGCTTTCGTATGATATGCATGTTCTTCCTCATGAAGGAGCTTGGTCAAATGAACAACTGGAGCTACAATTTGACGCAAAATCAGACACTTTCATATTTGGTGATGTTTTGCCGTCTGTAGGGTATTTTCTGGTAATATTCCTATTGTGGACGTACATGAAAAAAGCAATAGAAGAAGCAGAAGGGAAAAAGAAATAAAGACGACTTGAGTTTTTTAAAAATATTAAGTCTAATAAAGATATGAAGAAATTTTCTCTAATTTTTTTCCTGCTAATGTTATTTTTTTTTGTTCCCCATATTATTAGAGCAGCACCCGTACCTCCTGCCAACGATATTTGTAGAAAAGAAATTTCTCCCGGATTAATTATTGAGAGAAAAAACGGTGAACAGGCCTGTAATGGATTATTCGATTTCATGGAATGTAAGGATGGAGTTTTTAATCACATTGACTGCAAAAAAGAATATGGAGATGGATATATATGTGTGCATTCTAATGCAGCTCAAACTTCGGCAGGTTGTGCTTATATTTTACCGACATCAGCATCAGGGGGAGCTTCAGGTTTTTCATTATTTCCACAGTCGGGGATAAGTTGCGGAAAAGGAATTGATCCAAAAAAGGAAACGTACGATCCTAATAATCCTGCTCAATCGATTAACGCCTGTTGTTATAGTTCGGTTGAAAATATGGCAGAAATCAATAAGGATATATTTAAGGATATTCCCATTGCAGGTTCAATATTCTCTGGTCTTGCAGGAGCTATAAATGGGAGAATCAATGCTTTTCCTTGGGTAGTTTTACCAGAGGAAATAACTAAAAATCTTCCCTCAGTTGGTTCTTTCAGAACAGGATTAAAAGACTATTATAGTAATAATCGATGTGAGGCTGGATCTGGAATATCTCCTAATGGTATTCCCCCTGGTCAACAAGGTTGTTACTGTCAAGTGCAAGGATCACCGTCTTTAGCGTCTCTTGCAGTATTTTGTAATAATATACCCGGTCCTAATTGTGCGGCAAACCCGGACGATCCCGCTGAAAAATGTAGGTGTTACAAATGTGTCGGGTTTGATCCCAGAACAAAAACAGCTGCAGGAGCTGGAGGAATTTGGACTTCGCTAGGCTGTATAGAGAGTACGTTATCTTCTTTTATATCTAAGACTGTGATGAGTTTAGGAGTTTCACTCGCTGGTATTTTTGCGTTATTATGTATTATCTATTCGGCCTTCCAACTTCAGACTTCACAGGGCAATCCGGAAAAAATTAAAAAAGCCCAGGAACTTCTCACTTCATGCATTATGGGTTTAATGTTAATAATATTTTCTATATTTATTTTGAGATTAATAGGTGTAGATATTTTGAAAATCCCGGGGTTTTACTAAATGATTCAAAATTTTAACTTCCTCCTTATTTTGGCCATTCACCCTTTCTAATCAGTTCTCTTATATAATCGGCCATGATTTTACCTTGTTGAGGAGGAAGTACTTTATCTAAGAGTTTTCTAGTAGTTGGATTACTATAAAGGAATCCTCCAACTCCAGGCATCTGGGTTAATGATGTAAATGTTCCAAGTCCGCCTTGTGTTCCAGCCCATGCAGCTCCTACTCCTCCGAAGAATGTTCCGAGCCCAATACCTATCGGCAAGTCTTTAACTCCAATTAATTCCTTAGTTAGTTTGATTATCTCAGGTATCAATAAAACAACTCCCAACCCTATTAGAAACTGGTATGCATATTGATTGAGCCCATAGAGAAAAGGAGGAACCCAAAAAGTCTTAGTACCAGCAAGATCCATGATCGTACCACCGGTCATATCTAAAAAGGGAATAGAGTGTGTGAGAACATATCCTATTAATAGCACTACAACCACAATTGGAAAAGTCATAATTTCCGCAAAAAGGTGTTTAAACCAGAAAGAAAAGGCATTCTTCCCTGGTACTGCAACAAAAAGCAATATGATTGGAGAAATAACAATGAGAAATATTATTGTCAAGTAAGTTTTTAAGAGTAGAAAAAAGATTCGAAAGAAGAGAAAAAGTATTGTAAATAGTATGAGTAAACCTATTACCAAAGGTATTATGATTATGCCGACAACTGCACAGAGAATCACAAAAATAACAATACCAGCTATTCCTTTTGGAAGTCTACCCCATCCCTCTGCAAGTATAGTTACTCCGTTTAACATATCAATGGTACCGGTACCACCTTCACTGATCTTTCCTATGATGGTGGTTGAGATTAAAAAGGTTAATATTGGAGCCAGAAAATAAACAAGTCCTTGAATTACGCTTGGCAATACTCCAAAAAGAGTAGAACCGACATACACAGTACCTAAGAACCCATCCAAAAAATTTAAGGGAATCCCGCCAAATTGACTTAAAGCACTTCCTAGAGGACCTCCAAAGTTTTTCAAAGTATCTTTTATTGGAGAGAGGAAGGGTGCAACACTGTCGAGTAAAGTGGCCGGCGTAGCGGTAAGAAATTTATTTTGGAATTCTCCTAC
>Ga0155156_181_pt1 | contig 15687 bp, 21 predicted proteins | sample RifCSPhighO2_01_FD_106124 | JGI IMG/M metagenome (GOLD analysis project Ga0155156, IMG submission 106124) | Candidatus Roizmanbacteria bacterium RIFCSPHIGHO2_01_FULL_39_8
CCTGTCCCTCCCGGCACCTATTACCTCGCTATAGCGACCAAACCGTCTACTCATGAATTCACAGCGAACCCAAATCTGCACAAGAATTACAAAAAAGCCTATTCGGATATCTATAAGCCGGACGAACCAATAGATGAAGCAGAAGGAAAGCCCGAGCACAGAGATATTCCCCTTGATCCAGGGACCAACCTTCCCCTTCATTTCCCGATCGAAATGATCACCTACGATGTGGTGAAATTAGGTCAATCGACCAAATATGAGGGAATAGTCTCCCACCCGCTTTCTAAAGTGAGTCTAATCGGAAAAAAAAGCAAAAAAGTGTATGCCACGGTTGATGCAAACGCTCAAGGAGAATGGGAGATTATTCTGTCTGATTCACAAACTCCTCAAGATGAAAAATTAGTCATCACCCCGAAAAAGGTCGATATTACAAAGCTCTCGCTGGAAAATTCGATTCTTCAGAAACTAGCATCCCTACTTCAATTTGAAGCAAATACACTCGTGAGCTCTGTCTATGCTCAAGAGACAAGTCCAGCGGAAGCGGAGGGTCAAGAAATTTCGGTCGATCCGATACTTCCTTATATTGAAGGGTATGCGTATGATGTGAATGGAAAAATAATTCCGAATGCCCAAATTAAGGTAAGGGTAGATTGGTCAGGACAAGTATATTTCGAAACAAAAGCAGACGGAACAGGATTTTTTGGAATTGAACCAAAATATTTACCCATTTTTGCTTATAACTTGGAATTTATCTCTCCGACTAACTCCCAATCAACAACGATGACTACTTCAGGATTTGTCGAGAAGAATCAGCAATATCTTCAAGAGAATAAAATAAACTTAATGGCGGTTACTAAAGACGGAAAATCTCTTTATCCCACAGTCCCGCCACCAACTGGATCAGAGAATATTTCTCCAACAGGAGTACCGAGTACTAGTGCTGCGCAGTCGGGCAATACAGTTTTAATCGTTGTGATTCTTGTACTTCTCGTGGCAACAGTAGGAATAGTAATTGTCTATATGATGAAAAAGAAAGATATGTCTTCACCTCAGACTCCGCAGATTCCCCCTTCGGGATCTGTACCGCCTCCCCAAGTTTAGTCGCGATAGGAGTCTCTATTAGACTAATACATTTTTAAGCAAGAAAAAGGAAGTTCCCGCAAGAAAAATAAGACCGCCTGCCAAACCTATAAAATTTCCCGTTTCTGAACTTCCCGTTTTCGGTAAAGCTGTAGGTGGTGGATTTGTAGGATTTGGAGTTCCAGGAGGTGAGGTTGGACCTGGAGTGCTGGTTGGTCCTGGGGTTGAAGTGGGTGACGTAGTTGGAGCCCAGAGCGCGCAAACTTCGGTGCTGTCTGGCTTATCTGCAATGATTTTGAAGGTTGCATAGGCAAATACATCGTTGCCTTTGAATCCTGAACTTGTTCCGGTTAATAAAAATTTTCCATCGGATACGTCACTTTTTGCAACAGAATTCATGGCTGCGCCCGGTGAAGTGCTTACGTACTGTATGGCTACAGTATCGTATGTCATTCCAATCTCGCCAGTCGTAACAGTAGAATCTTCCGTGTCGATGTAGATCGTAAATTGAACATCATTTCCTCTTCGCAGAGCTCCTTCTGGAGCTACCAGATCATAGGTAATTGCATATACGTTCGAGAATAAAAAAGGAATAAAAAGAAAGAAAAAAATTGATATGATTAGTTTTCTTATCATAAGATTACCTTATACTATAATACTATCATAGCATTGTTTTTTTTCTATTTACAAGCGGAGTCGATATGAACTTAAAACTTGTTTCATTTGAGACTACAGACAAAATTCAACTTCCAGGCTTACTCTATGAACCTCACACCAAAACACCAGAGGTCGCTTTGTATCTTCATGGAAACGGAAGTTCTTCTATTTTTTATAAGGATGACAGTATGAATCTGCTCGGTGCTGCACTTGTTAGGATAGGGATTTCCTTTTTTCCTTTCAATAATAGAGGAGCTCATTGGATAAAAAAACTAGTCAAAAAGAGAGAAGAGGAAGAAGACCGCGTCCTCTATGGAATGACATTCGAGCTGATAAAAGAATGTGTATATGATATCGATGGCGCTTTGAATTATCTGAAAAAATTAGGTTATAAAAAATTTTATTTAATTGGTCTTTCTACTGGAGCGAATAAAATCGTTGTATATCATTACTATAAGCGAAAGAATCTCATCAATAAATATATATTGGTGAGCGGAGGAGATGATACGGGACTTTATTATCAAGATTTCGGAAGGGTAAAATTTACATCACTTTTAAAAACAAGTAGAGATAAAATTAAAAAAGGAAAAGGAAGAGAACTGATCCCTCAAGATATAGTCGCAGATCCTCTTATTTCTTATCAGTCTTTATATGACACAATCAATCCAAACGGAGATTACAATATATTTCCCTTCAACGAATATATGAACAATCTAAAATTATCCAGGAAAAAATTATTTCGCGAATATAAAACGATAAACAAACCCAGTCTTGTTATTTACGGTGAACAAGATGAGTATTGTTATGGTAATGTTCTCCGATGTGTCGAAATCTTAAAAAAAGAATGCACTCATCCAGAACTATTCACTTTCAAGATGATTAAAGGAGCAGATCATGGATTTTCTGGCAAGGAGAAGAAGCTCACTGAATTGATCTCCGCATGGCTTAAGAAATAGAACGTGTGCCTTTCCCGCCTTATCTTCGCACTCACCTTTTTGGTTCTATTCGAACACGGCTTGTGCCAAGATTGGTCGGCGGGTACGAGGGATGCAGAATCGCATCCCTCTTGACATATCGTAAAAACATGATATATTTGTGATATACATCACAAATTTATAATATATATGAATAGAAAAGACTTGTTTGAGAAAATAGGGAAGTCTTTTGAACTTCTGGGGAATCCGCTTCGTTTAAATATTTTCTTAAAAATTCTTACTGAGGGCTGTGACTGTGATATCGATACCCAGGAAGGATACACAGGTAATTGTGTGACCGGAATTGTCAAAAATCTGAGAATTCCCCAATCCACAGCTTCTACCTACATAAAAGATTTAGAACAAGCAGGGTTAATTGAGTGCAAGAAGAATGGAAAATATCTTTATTGTAGACCAAGAAGAGAAGCTTTATTAACGTTAAAAAGTTTCATAGATAGTAGTATTTCACAACTAAGATATAAATGAGAGAGATATCAACAAGAGGACTAAAAAAACTCATCGACTCCAAAAAGAAATTCATACTTCTTGACTGTAGAGGAATCGATTACTACCTATGGGAACATCTTCCCGGTGCAATGAATATTCGTTGGAAATATATGGAGGAAAAAGCTATTCGGATGATCACAGACAAAAAAGCTTTGATTGTCACCTATTGTGACGGATTCACATGTATGGCCAGCTTAAAAGGTTATAAGACGTTGAAAAAAATGGGGTATAAAAATGTCTTTGAATATTCCGGTGGGACAGCAGATTGGAATGCTCAAGGGTTTAAAACAATAAAAAATCCAAAATATAGAATTGCCGAAAATGTCTATCGATTTCCGAATCAAGTTTTTTATGATGAGCAAGTAAATTCGTATCTTATTGAAGAGGATGATTTTATTTTGCTCATTGATGGTCCCCAGCAGTTGACGGATGAGCACGAAGACTTCATCCTATATTTTGACAAGCCGATAAAAGTTTTCATGTCGCATGGTCCAACGGCAGGAGAAACAGAATTGCTGCAAAAGAAATATAGAGCAAAAATATTTTTGCACAAGAAAGATGAAAAGAACGAATGGTTAACTATAAAGCCAGATGTATTATTTGAAGACGGGTACGAATTTAGTAAAAACCTTAGGGTGATTCATACTCCCGGTCATACTCGGGGGAGTTCGACTTTACACGATATGAAAAATAAGGTAATGTTTACCGGCGACCATATTGAAGGAAAGGACGGCAAAATTTACGACTTTTTCAAACATCGGGACGGAACGGAAGGAGACATCAAGATGAGATTCGAGAATGCGAAAAGACTTTTGGAGTATGATTTCGAAAAAATACTTCCGTTTCACTATGACATAATTCCGAAGAAAGCAAAGTCAATATTACTTGAATTTATTCATAAATATTCATGAATATAGCAATCATCAACGGAACGAACAGAATTAACAATAAAACAGTTTTAATATCAAAGACTGTTGAAATTTTGATAAAAAAATTAGGACACACGACACATCTTTTAACTCTTGACTATTTTGACTCTTTATTTAGAGGAAAATATATCGATTATGCAAGTGCGAATAAAAATCAAAAAAAGGATATAAGAAAGTTGATAGAGGCAAAGCTTATTTTCTTTGTTATCCCTACTTATCACAGCGGAATTCCGAGCCCACTCAAGAATTTCCTCGATATCTTAAAATGCAATGAATGCTACGATGAAAAAGTAATCGCCCTCATCGCAGGAAGTGATCATAATCAAGATTTGGGAGCTCGACAAACAATGCAGGTGATAAATGGAATTTTATCCTATCAAAAAGCAAAATCTTTCGTAATTCCAAGGATCAATATTGTTAATTTTAACGTGAGCGATGCGACCCGATTATTTGACTTTATTAAGTACAGCGTAAGTTTTGCAAAAAAGTATGAACAGCCACACCAAAGCGATTTGGGCCATGGTCGGTGCGATGTTGATTTTTGTTCTATCTGATTCGACCGTAAAAGTAATATCACAAACATTGGGGCCTTTTACACAGACGTATAGTAGATTATTGATGGCATCGGTTGTCACGGTGGTTTTTTTTTACAAGAAAATCCGCCTCAAGGCATTTCTGAATGCTTCACCGCAAACAATCAAATGGGTTCTTCTCACAGGCGTGATAGGATTTGGTTTTAAGGCTATTCTCTTGACTTTCGGGCTCATTAATACCAAACTCTTAAATGTTTCATCGATTGACTCGTTAACCCCTTTAGTCGTATATTTTTACTCACTATTTCTTTTTAAAACTAAATTCGATATCCGATTACTTAGTTTCATTTTAATATCTATATATGGAGTTTTGGTAGTTTCAACCAAGTCTTTAATTCCAATCATTTCGCAGTTCGGGATAGGTGAATTATTCATCACGATATCTCTTTTTGCAGGAGCAGTCTCAATCGTGGGGAGGAAGGTGCTTGTCGGTAAATTGAACAATTTTGAAATAGCCGCATACACGTATATATTAGCCGGATTGTTTGTTTTCTTACTTACTCCGATATTTGGTGAGAGATTTATTTTTTTTAATCTAAATGTTAAGGTAAGCGGTTTGTTATTATTTTCGGCGCTTTGTTCTTCGTTAGGAGCGATCCTCATAAATTATGCGCTCACGAAGTTGGAGGCGACTCTTGTGAGCCAGATTCTTTTGACGAAGGTTATTTTTTCTCTTGCTTTGGGATTTATTTTGTTTAGGGAACTGCCTCTCACGATAGAACTTCTTGGAAGTGGAATAATAGCTCTGGGAGTGTATTTGTCTAATTCAGATAGATCTTTAATCAAAGAAAAGAAAATATAAAGACATATTAGATAATCACTTCATCTCCGTGGTACTTTCGCAATTTAGGAACGAAGAAAGCGATAAGTGCAGTCACTATAATAGTGCCGATTCCTCCGATCACAACCGAGACAGGTGCACCAAAAAACCCTGCAACTACTCCTGCTTCAACCTCACCAAGTTGGGGGCCACCATTATAGAAAATAGAATTGATCGACGTCATTCTCCCTCTTAGGCGATCAGGAGTGTTGAGCTGTCTTAGGGTATTTCGGATGACCGTACTGATCATGTCTGTGGCACCCGATAGAGCAAGGAAAACAAAAGAAAAAATAAACAGACGGGAGAGCCCAAAAAAAATAGTTGTTATTCCATAGATGAAGACAGAGACTATTAATATTTTCCCCTGATGCCGAACATGGGGAAAAGAAGAGAATAATAATCCTGCAAAGATGGCGCCTACAGAAGAAGCCGCATAAAGAAGTCCGAGACCCTGTGGACCAACGTTTAATATGTCTTTGGCAAAGATGGGAAGCAGAGTGGTAGCTGACGAAAAAAAGGTCGCAAAGAAATCAATGATCATTGATGAGGAGATGAGGGGATGTTTGAATACAAATACGAAGCCCTCTTTCAATGCAGAGAGTGAAATGGTTGAACTTTTTCCTTCCAGTTCCGGTGTAAAGCGGATCAAAAGCACGCTCACTACAACAGCAAGATAAGACAAGCTATTTACAAGATAGAGGCTCCCAACTCCAAGATAGGCGATTGCAAAGCCGGCAATAGCAGGACCGATTACGATTGAGGCTTGCCACATCAAAGAGTTGAGGCTGATCGCGTTCATAAAATACTTCCGGGGAAGAAGATGAGGGGTAAGTGCGTGCCGTGCCGGGATATCAATCGAACTGCAAACGGAATTGATAGCCAAAATAAAATAAATGAACAAAGGAGAGACGAGATTGGTAAAAGTTGCGACAAAAAGGAGAAAAGCAGAGACACTCATAACAAGTTGATTGATTATTATTATTTTTTTCCTATCAAAGGCATCAGCGATCAATCCACCGAAAGGAGAAACCAAAAGAAGTGGAACAAAACGAGAGAGGCCAATAAATCCAAGTGAGAAAGCGGAATGGGTCAGTTCATATACGTGCCAGGTTACCCCCACAATCTGCATTTGAGACCCAATTGCAGAGATAAAAAGACCAATCCACATTGATCTAAAGTCAGGAAACCTCAAGGCGATGAATGGTGATACTGGCCGTTTCATAAGAATGAAATTGATATTATAATGGAAATGGTAAGGTATAGATATTCCTGCGATCACAAATCATGCACTTATATAAAAAACATACACAAAAAACGTATTCAATTATTTCGGATCTTTACACCTCTGACTTCGAGAAGGATTATGGGAATTTTCATTTTATCGATCAGTTTCTTAAACTCATAAAACTCCATAAATTAGAACTATATCCGCTCGTTGACTTGGGTACTGGTCCAGGAACAGCGATAAATTATATTTTGAATAAACAACATAATCTTTCTTCAATAAGCGGGGTAGATTTCGAAAAAAAATTTTGTGATTATCTCAAGAATAAATACAAAACCTTTAACCGGATAAAAATAATTCATGAGGATATGGTCGATTTTACATCAAAACAAAAAAAGAATTCCGTCGGATCGTATATCGCGTGTTATTCAATCATACATTTACCTGATCATGAAATTGACGAGTTGTTCATGTTCATTCAAAGGAGTCTAGTCAAGAAAGGACTTTTCATTTTTTCCTGTTTTCGGGGGACAAAAAAGGAATTGGAACAAGAGCGGTATCAGGTCATTCGAGACTTGCGTCTTCATCACGATGAACCTTTGATGACGTTTATGAATTACTTTACCGAAACAGAGCTAAAGAAGAGGCTGTATAATATAGGCTTCGAAATTATAAAGATAGAAGTAGTTAATCCATCATCAAGAGTTGAAGATATCCCAAAGAAACAAATCTGGGTTATTGTAGAAAAGATTTAGAAAACACTAACATGAAAAAAATTCTCATTTTTCTTACTTGTGCAAATAAAAAAGAAGCAGACATAATTTCCAAGACTTTGTTAGAAAAGAAATTAGTAGTATGTATCAAAAAATCTCCGGTTGTCTCGAGTTTTTTGTGGAAGGGAAAAACCAATTCGTCTAAGGAAATCCTCCTTATTATGGATTCTATCGACGACAAATTTGAGGGGATTGAGAGAGAAGTCCGCAAACTACATAGTTACAATGCTTTTGTTTTAATCGCTATTCCAGTCGTTAAAGCCTCCAGAGGAATCGAAGAATGGATGCGAGAAGAACTTAAATAATCAGTTTAGTTTTTTAATGACGTCAATAAGTATTTCCAATCCCTGATTGAGTGTCTTTCTTTCTATGGTAAGTGGAGGCATGAGTTGAATATTACTATCATGATCCGAAATAGTATGCAGACCTTTCTTTAATGTCTCATCAACTATTTTTTCCGTAAGTTGTTTATTTTTTTCTTTCGTTTTTTTACTCTTCACGAAGTCAATCCCGATTTCCATCCCAATTCCACGTATGTCTCCTACTTTTGGATTATCTTCTAATTCTTTTTTCAAAATACTCATGATGTATACCCCATCTTTTCCTGCCTTCTCCCAAACTCTATCACGTTTATGAATTTCCAGACTCTTTAGTACCGCTGCACAGGCAATCGGAGTCCAACCAAAAGTAGAATAGATTTGAGATTTATTGCACGTTTTTTGTCCTATTTTGGCAGTTGTTACCATTGCTCCAATCGCTGCGGCTCCATTGCTCATTCCCTTAGCGAAAGTAACGATATCAGGAGTAACTTGCTCCAACTCCATTGCAAATAGTTTGCCACATCTGGAGAATCCAGTACCGACCTCGTCAAGGATCAGTAATGTTCCGTAGCGTGCAGTAAGTCTTCGCACGGTTTTTAAAAAACCTTCAGGGGCTACATATGTTGATCCCCAACCGGTAATAATGCCGGCTTCGGTAACAATTGCAGCGACATCCCTTTTTTTCAATATATTCTCGAGCCTGGTTGAAAAATCTGCCAAAAGCTCATCCGGTTTTTTGTTCGTCCGATACATATTTGGATAGTCAATATGGATTAGCTCGCCGGGGATTGGGCCAAATCTTTTCCACGCAGCGTATTCGGGAGGATATCCGATTGCAGTCACTGCCAAAGAATGTCCGTGATAGTGGTCTCTAAAACCAAGGATTTTTTTTCTTCCGGCAAAGGATCGGGCAGTTTTGATCGCTTCTTCATTTGCTTCCGTCCCTCCAGTTGCCCTTACTGCAATAGTTAATTCTCGAGGAAGAGAATCGGTAAGTTTTTTAGCGAGTTCATTCTGTATTGGGTCGGCTGTCCATCCGGGGTTATATGTATTTTTTTTGGCTTGTTCAATGATCGCTCGAGTTATTTCAGGATGATTCCAACCGAGATTTGTCACATTCCAGGCAGAAGTGAAGTCAATTAATTTATTTCCCTCTCCATCCCAAATAAAACTTCCGCTTGCTTTCGAAATATCAAATCGCCAATCCGAAAAATCATTGAAGAGTAAGTGATTTTTTATCATGTTTGTAAGTCTTTAGTCATCCAGATAAATTTGTAACCTTCATAAAAACCCATTTTTTTCCAGAAATAAAAACCTTTCTTATTTTTTGTATCAACAACAAGAGCGATGCTTTCAATTCCTTTGGCCGCTAATCTTCCTTCGGCTTCGATTAAAAGCATATTCCCCAGGCCTTTTTTCCTAAAGCGAGGGGTAATATAAGCCCCTACACAATATGCCCAATCACGTAGATTATACATAAAAAGCATTCCGATTAGTTCATTTTTATGTTTAGCTACGAGAAGCGAGTCTTCTTTTGGTTCAGAAACAAGTTTTTTTAATGATTTTTTCGAGAACCATTTATATTTTTCATCTGACCATAATTCCCAATTTTCTTCTCCCCACTTCCATAACGTATCCACATCCGCAACTGAAGCATCCATAATTTGAATATCTTTCATATAAAATTATGTCTCAACCCCCACCGCTTGGGAAATATGTGTGAAACCATCTTTTTCCAGTCTTTCGATAAGACCATAGTTGATTTGAGCGATGAGTTGGGGGCCTTGGAAGATCATACCGGTGATAAGCTGAACTAAAGAAGCTCCGAGTTTTATTTTTGCATATGCGTCTTCAGCAGAAAAAATTCCTCCACACCCAATAATCACGAGTCTTTTGCTGTACTTTTTATAGGCAAGTTTGATCAACTCATTGGATCGTTTGAATGTAGGTTTTCCGCTGAAGTTCCCTTCGTGAAATTTTGCAACTTCGCTTCTTACCAGTGCCGGATCACGCCTATTTTTTTGCAGGTTACCAATAATTACACCAGCAATATTGAATTTTGCAATTACCCCCAACATTTCAAGAAACTCCTTATCCGTCTTTTCAATAGGCATCTTGATAAAAATGGGTTTTTTTATTTTAAGTTTCTCGACTACTGTAAGAAGATCTCTTAAATTTTTTGGGGGATAGAAAGTTACGCTCCCGAATAGGTTTGGACAACTGATGTTTAATTCATAATAGCTATGTTTTACTTTCGATCGTTCGAATTTCTTGAAGGTTTCAATAATATCTCTAATCCCTTCTTTTTGTGTATTGATTTTTGTAGAGTTTGTTTTGCCGATGCTTATCCCGATAGGAGTCTGAAACGTCTTGTTTCTTAATTTTCTGATAATTTCTTCTGCTCCTGGATTCTTGAATCCTTTATTGACCATGAGGGATTGAGATTTCGGTAATCTTCCTAGGCGCGGTTTAAGATTTCCCTCATAGGGTTTGTTCGTGATGGTTCCAATAGATTGAAACCCAAAGCCTACGATTGGAGAAACGTTAGGCAATTTTGCAAGGTAGTCAAATCCGGCAGCCAGACCGACCGGATTTTCAAACGTAATTCCGGCAATTTTTTGTTTTAGAAATAGATCTTTAACTTGGGCGATTCGACGAACTAGTCTATTGAGAATTGGAATCTTTGCTATAATTTCGCCAGTCGCGAGCATCGTTTCGTGAATAATTTCTGGGTCGACTAGAAACAAAATAGGCTTGACCATTCTTTGATAAAATAGAGCAAAGCCAAGAAGTATCAACTCTTTTTTCTCTCGTCGCAAAAAAATAGCGGTAAGGGCAAAAATAATAAAACTGATGATGGCTGAAAGCGTGCAGTATAAACAAATACTCCCAATGATAAAAAACTGGACATACATAAAATAGGAAGAGGCAAAGGCCCCAGCTATAGACTGGATAACTATAAGATAGGTAAATATTTTTTTCTTAGTAAATAATGCAAGTATGGTATTGATAAAAAAGAGACTGTAGTGGATGAGGCCGATGAGTGCAACCGGAATTCCAAATAGGAGCGAATATTGACTCCGCAAAACTTTTCCGCAGTCAATAAGTAGGGAAAGCCAAGCGTGGGTTGGACAAGGAGGGATAAAATTTGCGTAGTGTTCGTACGTAAGATAAGAAGAATCAAGGACCCCTAAAAAAATAAGCAATGTGAGTAAAGATAGAATATTTCGTTTCATTGTCTTGCTATTTAACAAGTATGGCGCTCCCTATTATACTTAAAATTGACCCGATTATTTTTCTAAGAATATTGTTTCTCTCCCTAAGGAAGACTGTTCCAAGAACTACTATTAGTATAATCGAGAGAAGATTCAAAATAGCTATTTGAGAAGAATTGTTTCCCATTTTGAGAGCGGAAAAAAAAGATATGGAGGAGATCGAAAAGAGTAAACACATGACGAGCATTTTAATAAATATATGTTTTTTAAATAAAGTCTTTACGTTTTTCATTTTTTTAAAATTCAGTAATCCAATAAATAGGGCAGGAAGAATGAAAGCTATAGTTACGTACGGATAAACTGAAAAATAACTAAGAAGATAACGATCATTTGTTACTGCAAAACCCATGCACATTGCTCCAAGTAGAGCTAGTAGTTCACCTCTGGAAAATTTTAAATGCATGGATTTAATCGTAACTAAAACGACTGAAATCAAAATTAGTAAAGCTCCTAAAAATTGAGTTGAGTAAAGCCCCTCTTTTAATAAAATTGATGAGGCTATCAACGTAAATAAGCCTCTAGTCGCAAAGATTATGGTAAACTCCGAAGCCTCAAGCATTTTAAGCGCTTTAAAAGTGAATATATTCCCGATCCCATACAAAAGAGTAAGAAGTGTTAGATTAATGAGTAGAGGCTGCACCCTAGGAATTGTCATGTCTGCTGTTAAATAACCGAAAATACCAATGATGAATCCCGTTAATAACTGAAAAATTACAGAGTAAGAGACTGGATCACTTTTGTTTCCTTTCATAAGAATTCTTTGAGTAAGAATAGCCAAGGAGTAACTAAGGATACTAATGGAAAGAAGCATCTGCCAGCTCATATGCTAAAATTATATACCACTCCGCTTTGATTTAGTAAAAATTAATTATGATCTAAATTAAGCTACGTTAGGTATAAACCAATGTATGAAAAATATCTAATCGTGTATTGTCTTGGAGCCTTTATTCTGGATGATAACGGAAGGATGTTGATCGTCCGAAAATCCGAAAGAGAAGCGATTGATCCGGGACTCTGGGTAGTTCCGGGAGGGAAAGTGAAAAAGGATGAAGGCGTTATCGCTGCTTTGAAACGAGAAGTGAATGAAGAGACCGGTCTTTTGGTAGTCAGATATGAGTGGATTGGTGAAGACGTATTCAAAGTGGAAGATAAATTCTTTCACGCAGCCCATTTCTTATGTAAAGTAAAGTCAGATAAAAGGATTAAACTGGAAAAGAGTTTGACTGAATATCGATGGATTATCAAAAAAGAAATGAGGCATTACCAATTCCCAGTAAATATTAAAAAGGAGATATTGAATGTATTCAATCATGTATGAAATTGTTGATTAAAAAATCGGAAATTAAGAGAATCCAGGAACACCCAGGGTCAACCTTCCATGAGTACAACCTGCCTTTTCAGAATGTATCGGTTGGAGTCTCTGAAATTAGCGGCCGTTATCCACATTCCGGATTCGACGTAGACCAGGAAGTAGAACAAGTTTGGTACATAGAACAAGGAAAAGGAAGAGTATGGCTCCTTAACAGTTTTTATGAGCTATCAGAAGGGGATATGGTTCTTATACCCAAAGGCGAAAAATATTGGATAGAGGGAACGAATCTAAAACTTGTTGTGGTAAGCAGTCCACCATGGTTTCCAAAACAGCATACTCATATCAGTAAATGAGAAACTATTGGAGACTATTTACTCATAAGTAAATAGAGACCAACGAGAGCAACGACAAAACCCGCAAGTTGTTTGGCATGAATTGGCTCTTTTAATATAAGTATTCCTAATACTACGCTTACTGCAATCATACCTATCCGTACCAGTGGTATGCCTATCGATAAGTTTGCTCCGGCGGAAAAAGTTTTAAGAAAGAAAAGCGAGGCAAAAGATATTGCAACCCCTGCAAGTATGCTGTTTTTAAGCCCCCCCGGTTTTATAAAAAGATTTTCCCCTCTCATCACCGAATAGATAATAAATAAGATCATGGCTATTACTGGGATAATGCTAATAATAAGGTTTCCCAATCCGTCATGGATCTTGCCGCCAGTTTGTTTCACGAAGAAATCAAATATCCCATAGGTTATGAGTGCTAGAATAGCGAAAATTAACCAATTCATATTTAGACTATAACAAATTTAATTAACAAATCAATCTCATAAAAGATGATATACATTTGTAATTACTGATCCTTGCTGTTAACATAATTCTGTGATACGTATCACAGAATTATGTGACTATGTGAGGAGGTGATTCAAGATGAAAGATATGAAAGGTGCGATGGATCATTTAAAAGCCCATCAAAAATATCCAGCTACTTACGATGAATTAGTGAAAGAGTGTAATAATCTTTCTGATTTTTCTGCAGAAGATAAAAAGCAGTTCATGGAGATGCTTCCAAAAAAAACCTATAATTCAGCAGAAGAAGTAATGGAAGCTCTTGGTTGGTCGGGAAAAGGACAAATGGGTCAAATGTAAACTATTTTCAAAAAAAAACAGAGGGGTCTAACTAGGGGATACACTTATTCCATAGACCTCTCTTGTTTTCTCTTGCTTCCTTTTCTAGATTTTTAAAAAGCTCTGCGTATTTGACATCCGGGGGGAAAGTTGAAACTAACGCATACCCTTCTTTTACCAATAAGGTATTTATGAATTCTCCGGAGGGTGAGGCTTCAGTTGGGACATAGGCATATCTAAGTAAACGATCATATCTGTCTTTTTCCGAAACGTCTTTTTCGAGTCTTATTGTTTTTCCTTCGAGCCATTCTTTATTTTTCTCCATAGCTTCTTTGGCAAAACATTCTACTTTCTTTCTGGGGTCGTGGAGTTCGGGTGTATCAATACCTATATATCTCACTTTTTGACCACCATCCAATTCTATTGTATCTCCGTCGATTACCCTTAGTACTTTAACTAAGGTTGCGCTAGAAGTTGAAACGGATGTAGGTTTAGGTATTGGAGTAGGGGATGCAACTTCCCGGGTTACTAGGGGATTCAATTCGCCTCCATAAAAATAGCTGATGAAAAGAACGATGATAAGGACTAACAGGTAATATGGATTTTTAAGTTTTTTCAGAGATATTCTTGTCATAAATTCATTTTATACTCTAATGTTGTTAAAATAATGAGATGATAAAAGCAGTCGTGTTTGACGTCGATGGAGTAATCTTAAAATACAATTTGTTCAGCGATCGTTACTGTAAAAGATTCAACCTTTCAAGAGAGGTGTTAGCTCCATTTTTCCGAAATGAATTCCGGAAAAGCGTAATAGGTGAAGTCGACATTAAAAAATTATTAAAGAAATATATAGACGAATGGAAGTGGAATCGATCCATCGATGAACTCATGGAGTATTGGTTGAGTGAAGATGAGGTGAATGAAGAAATGATTCAATTAATTAAACAATTAAATCAAAAAGGAGTGAAGACATATATCGGTTCGAATCAAGAGCGGCATAGAGCAGAGCATATTCAACTCCAACTCGGGATGAGAAAATTCTTTGCCGCCACTTTTTTTTCCCATGCATTTGGGGTGAAAAAACCGGACCGGGAATTTTTCTTGAGGATATTTAAGGAAATTAAAAAGAATATAAAAAACTTAAAAAAAGATCAGGTTCTTTTTGTTGACGATCAGGAGGAAAATGTTATTTCTGCGAGAGTGCTCGGATTCAAAATCCATCACTATAGGGACTTATCCAGGCTCAAAAAACAAATTGCTCATTTAACAGGAGCTTGATAGAATATAGACGTACATTAATAGATAACGGGGCGTAGCTCAGATGGCTAGAGCGTGCGGTTTGGGACCGCAAGGTCGCGAGTTCAAGTCCCGCCGCCCCGACATTTTTTTAAAGCATATGTATAAATTCGAGGATTTTACAAAATTAGAGATACGAGTCGGGAAAATAGTCGAAGCAGAGAGAATTCCCAATACCGATCGATTAATGAAAATTATTGTCGATATGGGGAATGAAAAAAGACAGGTGGTTGCAGGATTTGGACACAAACACAAGCCAGAGGAACTAATCGGAAAACAAGTACCTATCGTTTTAAATATAGAAAAAGCAGTAATAAGGGGAGTCGAAAGCAACGGGATTCTCATGGCGGTCTATGATGAACGCGCAACACTGCTTACTCCATTACATCAAGTACCGGTAGGAACGAAAGTCAAGTAAGTCAAAGAATCGAGGAGAATTCGGGATTAAAAAGGCTTCGAATTTGTCCGTAGGGAATAGTTACCTTCATCGTTCCAAAATAATCAGGAGCAACCGCAGCCGGATTGAAAATCAAGACGAGACCGTCTTTATCTAAAAGGAAAAGATCGAAGTTGTCTGCAGTTGGACCCGTCCCTTCATTGATAAAATCGGCTGCATCCGGATTTTCTTTTTCTTGTTCGAGCAAATCCTTTCTTGCTTGTTCGGCGAGCGTCTGAAGGTAATTGGAGTCCGGTTTAAACAAAGTGGAAAGTGAGATGAGGCTTGCATTTTGCAGATTATAGTTAAAGACTTCGTTGTAATTATTGGGATGAGCCATGCCCGGAAAATTTTCCAGGA
>Ga0155156_104_pt1 | contig 15423 bp, 13 predicted proteins | sample RifCSPhighO2_01_FD_106124 | JGI IMG/M metagenome (GOLD analysis project Ga0155156, IMG submission 106124) | Candidatus Roizmanbacteria bacterium RIFCSPHIGHO2_01_FULL_39_8
GATTTTTCCCCTGGTTCGACTCCATAAACATCGTATCCTTGGCGTTTGGCCTCCTCAAGAAAGAATCCGTTACCGCAGCCAATCTCCAAAAGTCTTCGTCCCGCTGACCTTTGTAACTTGTTACTTGTAACTTGTAACTTTTCTAGTTGATGTAAATAATATCCATAGGTTTCTTTTAAGTTTTCTAGGTGTTCGTCGTAAGTAGTAAAACTTTTTTTGTAAAGCTTCTCGATTTTACTGTACTCAAGTATTGGATTGGAGTAAACTAAACTGCATTTTTTGCATTTCACCATTCGGTAATGTATCCGGTCGGGAAGTCGGCGAGCGGAGAATATGCGGGAATTGATTTTTTTGATGTCGAAGTTTTCCGGGTAGAGGACAGTATAGTTATCTTTTTCGCAAATCGCACAAACTTGATGTATCATAAATAGGATATTGTATACTACTTTAGCTAGGATTTTCGGCAATACGTTTTATATTAGTGAAAATTCCTGCCTGCCGGCAGGCAAGCGCCATGATTAAAGCCAATTCTATGTTATCGAGGAAGAAAAAAAATTTGAGTAAAGAGTTACGGCTGAAAATAGTAAAACTTGCCTCCAAGGTTCCCTCTGCCCACCCCCACATAGGAAGCTGCATGTCATGTATCGATATGTTAATCCAAACTTTGATTTATGAAATGAAGCCAAGTGATAAATTCATTCTTTCTAAAGGACACGCCTCTTTAGCGCTGTATGTTGTTTTTAATTTTCTAGGTAAAATTTCAGATATTGAGCTTGAAAAAACATATTTTGAGGATGGAACACAGTTTGGTATTCATACACCAGGTACGTTGCCTAAAGATATTCCTTTAGCTACAGGAAGTCTGGGTCATGGTCTTTCTTTTGCTGCAGGTTTGGCCAAGGGGTTTAAGCTGCTTGGGCAGAATAACCGTAAAGCGTATTGTCTGATGTCAGATGGTGAATGTAACGAAGGAGCGGTTTGGGAGGGAGCTCTTTTTGCAAGTCATCATAAGTTAGACAATCTGTTTGTCCTGATAGACCGGAATAAGCTTCAAGCTTTTGGAAGAACAAAAGATGTATTGGGTGATGCTGCAAATCCTGCGAAATGGAGAGCATTCGGGTTTAATGTCATTTCGTGCAACGGTCATAATCTTAAAGAAATCGAAAATAGTTTTAGTCAATTGAGAGCTTTAAATAAGGGGAAACCAAACCTACTTATTGGTAATACGGTAAGAGGAAAAGGGATAAAAGCGATAGAAAATAAAGTAGTATCGAATTACACAACCGTAGTTGGTGAATTTTATAAACAAGCGATAGAAGACATCAAGAATATGGACTAGTGCAAAGATCAAAAATCAAAGATCAAAGTCAAGATAAAAGTGTAAAACGTAAAACCAAAGATAGTTTTGAGTTAGATTTTGAGATTTGATCTTTGAACTTTGAGTTTTTATTATGAGGTATAAATTTGCCGAAATCTTTGAACAAATAGCTAAGAAAGATAAGAAAACCGTCTTCATGACCGGTGATCTTGGATTCCATGCCTTTGAAAGGCTAAGAGACAAACTGGGAGAACGATTTATCAACGCGGGAGTAGCAGAACACAATATGGTTACTGCAGCGGCCGGAATGGCATATGCTGGACTTAAGCCGTGGATCTACAGTATTGCTCCGTTTGTGACGATAAAAGTTCTTGAAGAAATTAGAAACGATATCTGTCTTCCTAATTACAACGTAAAGATAATCGGATTAGGGGGAGGGTACGATTACGGAATTGCAGGCCCCACTCATCATGCAATCAACGATGTTGGAATTATGATGACCCTCCCCAATATGAGAATATATACGCCTGGTTTTGCAGAACACATCGCACCTATAATAACAAAATTAAATAAAGAATCCGGCCCAACCTATCTCCGATTAACCAAGGCTGAACCATTAAATATAAAGATACCACAATATACCTCGCTGCAAAGAATTATAAGAGGAGATAAGGTCGTGGTTGTTGTTTTAGGGTCAATTATTAATAAAGTTTTGCCTGCCATTCAAGGTTTGAGCAGGAAAAATAGTGTTGATCTTTGGCTTGTTTCAGAGCTCCCCTTTAATTTGACTAAGGAACTAAAAACGTCATTGCAGAAAACTTCGAATATCGTCGTAGTTGAAGAGCATGTAAAAACTGGAGGTCTTGGTGACTATTTTCAACATCTTTTAGTAGAAAGCAAAATTTACCCTAAAAAGTATAGACATCTTCATTCAAGGGGCTATATTTCTCATCGTTATGGAAGCAGAGACTTTTATTTGAAAGAAAATAAGCTTGATCGGGAGAGTTTGAAAAAAGAATTATCAACATAATATATGACTTATACCACTCCTCCCGTTTAAAAAAATACAAGAGAGGAGAGCCCGAAGTTTCTTAATTTAGATTGTTGCAGCAGAATAAATTTGATGATAGACGTGAAACATACATCCAAAGAAATCGAAAAAATATCGGGACCGATAGCGATTTTTGGAGCTGGAGGCTTTGTAGGATTCAATTTGCTTTGGGACTTTTTAGGTTACCGAAAAGATATATTTGGAATTTTTTCTGAACCAAAAAAAAATTGGAGAATTAAAATGAAACCCCCTCCCCCACCAAACGTCGTTAAATGTAATATTTTAGAGAAGAGGTCACTGCAAGAATTCATCAATACATATAAACCAAAGACTATATTTAATCTTGCCGCCTACGGTGCCTACTCTACTCAAAAAGATATTGATATGATCTATCAAACAAATTTCAATTCTACGTATGCAATAATAGAGGAATTGAAGAAGTATGGTTTTTCTGCCTATATCCATGCAGGCTCGCAGTCCGAATACGGCTTGAATAGCTCTGGCCCGTCAGAACAAGATAAGCTGATCCCCAACAGCCACTACGCTATCTCAAAAACTGCTGATTATTACCTTCTCAAATACTATGGTAAGATAGAGAAACTCCCGGTCGTTCACGTGCGACTCTATTCGGTCTATGGCCCTTGGGAAGATCCAAGTAGGCTTATTCCAACTTTGATCTCACACGTAAAAAAAGGAAAACTTCCCCCGTTTGTCGACCCAAATATTTCCAGAGATTTTGTCTATATCGATGACGTCATCAAAGCATTAGTAATTATAACTCTTCAGATGGGAAGCCCGATCTATGGTGAAGCGTTTAATATTGCTTCAGGAAAAAAAACAACTATCAAAGAACTGGCCTATCTTACTAAGAGGATATTTAATCTTAAAAAAGAACCGGAGTTTGCCAAGATGAAAAATCGAGCCTGGGATCTTAAAGAATGGTATGGAAATCCTGAAAAAATAGAAAAATTAATAGGTTGGAAAGCGACGACATTTCTTCCAGAAGGATTAAAGAAATTCAGCGAATTTAAGGTAAAATGAAATATGCATGAGAAGTTTCGAATCATAGCGGCACATATTTCTTACGCCGTCGGAACAGCGTGGGCATTTATCATAGCTATTTCGATTATTATTGTATGGGCGGTCACGGGTCCCATTTTTCATTTTTCAGACAAATGGCAGCTTATCATCAATACGGCAACCACAATCACTACTTTTCTTATGGTGTTCGTGATTCAAAACACTCAAAATCGGGATGGGAGAGCAGTTCAGATAAAGCTCGATGAATTGATTCGAGCTGTAAGGGGAGCTCGGAACGAACTGGTTGATATCGAAGAGATATCAGACGAGGAATTGGAGAAACTTCATCAGGAATTCCAAAAACTTCATGAACACTACGCAAATGCGCTCGAAAAACGCCGCAAAAAAAAAGGATTAGGACTATGATAAACTTGATAGGATGAAACCAGACTTTTCAATTGTTTTTCCTGTCATGAATCAGGAGGATCATATTGAAAAAGTAATCCGATCATATCACAGGGAATTGACGAAACGAAACTTTTCCTTCGAACTCATAGCTGTCGTAAATTGTAGTCATGATAGGAGCTATGAAGTATGTTCGAAAGTCGCAAAAGAAATGTTACATGTTATATGTTACAAGTTACAAGGTTGTGGGTATGGATTGGGTATCCTCCATGGATTAAAAAAGGCGAACGGAAAATATCTCTGCTATCTCAACTGCGCCAGGATTCACCCGGACGAACTTGTTAAGTCTCTCAAAAATTTTCTTACCGATTCTGCAGTGATAGTACACGGTGTTCGTCAGGAGCGAGAAGATGAAAAAAGAAAAATTGGCTCTCTTCTCTACAATAGCTTTTGTAGAATTGTTTTTACTATCCCCAATCGTGATATTAATGGAAATCCAAATGTATTTAATAGAGAGACGTATGATAGATTGAAATTGCGATTTACCGATAGCATGATTGACTTAGAGCTACTCGAAAAAGCAAGAAAGAGTAAGATTCCGGTTGTCGAAACTCCGATCTATGATTATTCTCGTCACGGGGGCAGGTCAACCACAACATTTAAAACGGTATTCAGACTGATGAAAGAGGCATTTAGATATTGGCTAAAAACGAGATTGTTCGAATCATCTTGAAGCCTTATTTGCAACCGGGTCGGTTGCATATTGGGCCCTACAATGCTATCTTTCGGCGATACAGAGTTGTCTTGTGCAAACGATAGGAACATATTTTGCTCCACAGCCTTTTTCTAGCTCATCTAAAATAAGATTAAGATTGAAGGAAACTCCGATAAAAGGAGTGTAACTTGGACATTTCCCCACAACAGAACAATCAATCGCGATTCGTTTCGGGCAAAGGATAACAGCTTTTTTTACTGCGAAATTAAGATCTTCAGGTAGATCAATACCCATGATTGGATTGGCAGCTAGAAGATTTTTTTTCTTTATCGCATAAAACAGATATGAGTCATCGACTGACAAAATGATTATTTCATCTTCTTTTATGTGCTTTTTTATAAGTGAGAACTCATCACTATATCTCTTATTAACGATTTCTTTGACTTCGGACCTAAAAATACGTCCCGACCGTAAGCGATCAACTTTGGTTAAAATCATCTCGGTTAAAGTATACGAACGTTCGTATGATGGAAATACCACGAACGTTATAAATAAACAAATAACAAGCAAAAGTTTTATCTTTACCGACTTTACTTGAGAAAAAAATATTCCTATAAATATAAAAACGGTAAGAAGGGGAAAGATAGAAATGTGGAAAAGATTGTGCGGATGACTTCTCCCCACAAAGTAGATAGAGGCAAAAAGAGAAAGATTAGCTGAAAAGAGAAGAATTATATCATGTAGATTCTGCCCTGAAATTCCTTCCCGCAAGTGTTCGACAGGCGGTGAATATCGCCTGATCTGCGCGCTTGCAGGATCCCCTCCTTTCGTGTCACCTACATGATCTGCATGCTTTATATGTTTTGTAAAGAAGTAGATAATTGAGGCGAAGTAGATAAGAGGGACGAACCAGAAATAGGTTCTTGTTGCCATTGGGATAAGGGACAAGCCTAAAACTGCATGTTTTTGAAAACTGTACATAATACTAATTATGTCTACGAATTGGTAACCAAGCACGAGATGGAACGTATTAACAATAAGCAATGCAAGAAGAAAAATGATCATGAATTTCAGAATTGATTTTAAAAAAGAAATGAGGTTGATTTGACCAATGAGGAGAAGAATCCCGATTGATGCTAGATAAGCGCAGATCATCGCTACTCCCACATCCACCATAAACAAACTAAGAAGAGACAGGACCGCCATGAAAAAAATTGAGTTTAACTTTTTTGTTTTGGAAAGAAGTAACAAGAGGATAATCATGGGAAACCAGCGAAGAGGTCCTGTTTGGGGAATGACCGAGGGAAGATGCGAAAGGGAAAAATAGTTCAAAGTGACCACCGATACCAATCCTAATGTAGCAAACAGGGTGGATTTACCGACTTTTTTAATCAGGTAAAAAATCGCAGCATACTGGAAAACATACAAAAGCCAAACGATTAGGGGAAGATAGAAAAGAGACATATTTAGTTTTTGTAGCATTCCTAAAAAATCGATCGTTAAAAAACCATAGCGCGAAAGTACGTCGGTATAGACAGTCTTTCCCATCGCTACTTCAAAGGAGGGCCCAAGAAAGTATTCATAATCATGACCGGCCATGGGAAAACCAGCATCAAAAGTTACCACCAAAAGAACAGCGAATATAAAAACAAATGTCAACATCTTCTTGTTTTTTAGTTTTTCCAGCAAAGCTAATAAGTGGCTCATACTCATCACTAAAAAAGTGGCAATTAGGTATAAAAAGATGGTGAGGATATATATAGTATGGTTTGATCTGGGAGGATAAGGGTCAAATTCACGCGCCATGGGATACGTTCCTATAAAAAAGATGAACACCAGAGCTAATACTGAAACAAAAAAAATTTTGATATGAGTAGGGAGTGAAGAAAAACGCGGTTTATATTTTGAGAAGAGAAAAATAGTGAGGATAAAAAGTGCCATCAAAACAAGATAGAGAGATATCTCAAAAGGTTCGGGTTCTGATTGCACCCACAGAAATGAAGTATTTATTTTTGCCGGGTAAAGACGATTTAAAAATACAAGGACTTTGGTATAGAGCAAAATCCAGAGGTCAGTAACCAATAAGGCAGCCAAAGAAATATCAAGGAGTAGATACATTGTATTATTTTACTACTGTTTTCATATGCTATCATTATCTTGTACTTCTCACTATGATTCTTTCAAAACAAAAGAAGAAGATACTGGCAGGAATTGGACTATTTGTATTTACGGCCGGATGTATTGCATTACTCTATTCAGTAGTAAAATCCGGATATTATTTTCAATTCAATCCTGATGAACTCTTTAACACCAATACGGTCTACCTTATCTTGAAGGGATATCAGCCATATGTCGATTTTTATACTGTTTATTCGCCTCTTCTACACTGGTTATTGACTCCCCTGTTTCTTATTTATGGCATCACGTTCGAAGCAGTCTATGCTTCTCGGATACTCATGATTTTTTTATATATCGTCCGTTTGTTTCTCCTTTTTCTGTTGGTAAAAAGGGTTTTTAATTACCGAGCTGCTTTAATTTCTGTCCTTTTTTTCATGCTCGACCCGTTCATGGTATTTTCTGCGATGCAGATCAGGCCCGATAATCTGATGCTCGCTTTTTATACGCTCTTTCTTCTCCTTTTTTCCTATACGATAGAATCAAAATCAGCAAAGAGATGGTTTGTAAGCGGATTGCTACTAGGTCTTACTCTTCTTATCAATATAAAAATAGTTCCCAGCGTTGGAGTCTTCGGGCTGATTTTTCTTTATATCATTATTAAAAAACGTCTCTATCCACAGCTTTTGTTATTTGCTAATGGGTTTTGTCTCATTTTTTTAGCATTCTTCGCCTATTTTTTAATTCAAGGGTATGTAGTGGAAATGTTTTTACACGTGTTTTTGGATCCATTCAAATTAAATAATTCGATCCCTTTTCCTACTTGGCTTGGATATTTTTACTTCAGTAATCCTACTATCTTTGGAATTGACGGAAAGCCGTTAAATTGGATGTTTGCTTGGGCGCTTCCTGTTATGGCTTTTGCTGGAGGATATCGGTCTTTGTTTGACGCTAAAAGAGAGACTGACAATGCTCACTATTTAAAAATAATACTTTTTCTTTCCTTAGTGATTCAATGGCTCAGTATGTTATTTATTCATTCTGTTTTCATTCAGTACTACTTGCCTCTCAATTGGCTCTATGCGGTATTTGCGGCAGTTCTCGTCGACGATTTGATATTCAAAATAGACATGCCAAGAATAGTTAAGGCTGGTACAGTAGTACTGACTGTTGGTATTGTTGCTTTTTTGATCAAAACAAGTATTACCGCCAACCTGAATCGATCCCAGTGGAGACCAGACCAACAGATACAAGAGTGGCAAGCTATTTGGAAAGAGATCCCTGAAAATAATCCGGCTTTTCCTAACGTACTCTTTCGTAAGCCGATTTACCCTGTCCTCTGGGGGAGTACATTTTCCCAGTATATGAGGGATCGCTATCCGCCGGCCTATCTTGCAATTAAAAAATACAATATCCCCATCATGTTTCTCCTCAACGACGAGTATTTTGGTTATTTAGACAAGGAATCGCAAGACTATATCATACAACATTACAGAAGAGAAGACGGAAATATTTGGCGGAAAGTTAAATAGTTTTTTTGACTATACACAATTGATCGCTACAGAGAATCGGTTCATAGGATGTGTTACATTTTTTTTCAATCTCCTCTAAAAGATAAGGAAAAACGGCAGGCGAACCTCGAGAAAAAGACTCATACTTTGGACACCGTTTGACTATCGAACAATCTATGACTAATTGGGCAGGACACACTTTACCCACTCGTTTGATAGCGGGACCAATTTCACTTTGTATATCTATCGACCCAAAAACTGGATTTGCATCGAGCAGGTTTTTTTTATCGACGAGGTAGAATAAATAAGTGTCGTCAGGGGATAGGATTACGATTTCGTTTTCCTTGATTGATTTTTTGATGAGTACAACTTCATTCTTATATTTTTCATGTAATGTCGTATCAATTTCTGACAAAAAAATATTATTTGTTAAAACTCGCTTGTATTTATCGATCAGTTTTTCTGTTATAAATTCCTTTCTTTGAAACGCAGGAAAGATAATGAAGAAGATGAACATAAAAACAAGAATTAGCAGACGCATTTTAGGTAGTTGAATCTCACTGTATGATATGCCAATCAGTAAAAAAAGAGTAAACAGTATAAACAGGCTAACCGTAATTAATTCATGCGGCATACTTCTGCCTACAAAGTAGATTGAGGCAAAGAGAGAAAGATTGGCAGATAATAGTAACAGCTCGTGTTGATTTTTTAACCGATTCATGAACACATAGACGATTGAGACGAAGTAGATAAGAATAAATAACCAAAAGTATGTTTGTGTTTGTATCGGTATCATCAACATCCCCACAACCGCATTTTTTTTAATGCTGTAATATAACTTAAAGAAGTCGATCGGTTGTAATCCCAGAACTATGTGGACTATTTGGACTGTCCCAAGAATAACTAAGGTGCTCATTCCCAAAAACACCGCTGAGAATATAAGTTGATTTGTTTTTATCTGTTTCAGCAAAAACAAGAGAAAAAGAGTAAGGCAATATCCAAAAATGAGAGCTATCCCGGCATCAATATTCCAAAACATTAGAAATGGGGTTACTGTCAAGATGATTCTTGAGTCAATTTTTTTCAATTTATAAAACAGCATGAGGAGCAAAAAAAGAGGTAGCCATCGTATAGGGCTTGCTTGTGGTCCGTATGTGGCTGAGAAATAGTTAACCGTTACGATTGAAAAAAGTCCTATCAGTGAAAACGATATGGACTTACTTACTCTATAGATCAAATAAAAGCAAATAAAGTACACGGTGATATAACAGACCCAGATGAACACGGGTAAATAGGCAAATGGGATCAGGCTAAATTTGTAGAAAAGAGTAAAAAATAAAATTGACAGAAAACCATACTGGGAGGGTATCTGGGAAAAGATGGTTTTGCCTGAAGCGATCTCATATACGGGTCCATAGAACAATGCTGCATCGATATGTGAGATTTGAAAAAAAGGATTGAAAGTGAAAAAAGCGAGCACCAGTAGAATAATGAAAAAAACAACTGATTGAAGCGTCCTTTTTCTGCTGAATAGTCGATATAAGAGTGATAGTTCAATAATCAAGCACGAGACTGTTATACAGTAGAGAATAAAAGCAATGTAATAAAGGTACCTATCCGGATTTAAAAAATAGGGATCGCTTTGACCGGCAAGCGGAAAATTACCCAGTTTGCCAAGAAAAAGCACTGAAAGAAAGATGAAAAGTAAAACACGAATGAGTCTCGATTTGATATGAAATTGGTAGAAAATCCTAACCAATCCGACAAAAAGAAGCGAAAGTACGATGTACAAAGAAATTTCAAACGGCTCGGGATTTCCGAGACCGGCTTGATAGAACATTACTGTTATTTTTGGGGGGAACAGAAAATACAGATACTTATTCAGATTCGTATAAAGGATGATCCAGAGATTGGTGAAAAAAAGGGCGACAATAAAATAGTCAAAGAGAGCCGATGCATGTTTCATAAAGAGTCTTGATAGACGAATTAATATGTGCATTTTCTTCAGGTATGGGAATAATTCCTCCCTGGAATGCAGAATTTCTGAAGTTGACTACTTTTTGTGCAATTTGAAGCTGACAATGGATGTGCCTTGCTGGTTTACGAATAACAATAAGGAAAAGAATAATTCCCAAAAATATAAACACAACGGCAAAAAAATTCCATTTAAAGAACTCGGTGAAAAGAGGGTCTTTAGTCGATTCGAAAAAAACTCTTTTTATTCCTTGGATAAAGATGCTCCCCAATAAAAACGTTGCCACCAAGATCAACCATGCATCACCCCAACTGGAGTTTTTAATATAGACAGGCTTGAATCCATAGTTGGAAGATTGAGGGGTTTTATAGGCATTTCCGTAGTCCCGAATGATGTTGTATGCGCAGATTTTTCGCGCCTTCGCATCGTTAAAAGAATCAATCTTGTCGGTAAAGGTATAGATAAAATTCGGCCCGATTTCAAAAGAGCTTCCGTTATCGCAAGCAATTTTTGACTTGCCGTTGTCAACGAAGGAGAATGGTTGGAATATGAAAAATGCTCCCATTGAAATGGCTACTATGATGATATAGAGAACCGTTATGACTATTTTTTTTGAGCGATGCATAATTGACTCGTGCACTCAACTGGCGTATAGGTAATTCTACACTTCTTTTGAATTTCCGACAGAATGGTCGAAGCCGGAAAAAAACCGCTTTGGTTGATACCGATAGATTGATCGCACTTGCCATATACACTACAGTCCACGGCAATCTTTTCCGGGCATAGACGAGTGACTTTTTTTAACGCAGCTTTAAGATCGTCTTGTGTGTCTATTCCTATGAGAGGGTCTGCATCTAAAAGATTCTTCTTTTTTATCAAATAAAATAGATACGTATCATCGTTTGATAAGACTACGGCGCTATCTGATTGTATAGCGCGGTTAATCATCTTCGCTTCATCTTTGTATCTTTTGCTGATAATCTCATCTGCCTCGCGCGTAAAAATTCTTCCCGCCCGAAAACGAGTATATTTTGTCGCAAGCATTTCGGTCAACGTAATTTTTCGGGAAAAAGCAGGATACATAATAAAAGTAATGCAGAGTAAAGAATACAAAACAATTTTTTTTGCTAGATCTGGCTTTGATTCGGTGATATATACACCCACAAGAATAAATACATTTAGAAGAGGGAAAATGCTGATGATAAAAAGGTTGTGTGGATGGGCACGACCAAGATAATAAATAGAGGCAAAAAGAGAAAGATTAGCTGAAAAGAGAAGAATTATATCATGTAGATTCTGCCCTGAAATTCCTTCCCGCAAGTGTTCGACAGGCGGTGAATATCGCCTGATCTGCGCGCTTGCAGGATCCCCTCCTTTCGTGTCACCTACATGATCTGCATGCTTTATATGTTTTGTAAAGAAGTAGATAATTGAGGCGAAGTAGATAAGAGGGACGAACCAGAAATAGGTATGTGATTCGATTGGCAGCTGAGCTATCCCGAGCGAAGCGTATTTGTTTAGGGTATGAACTATCTTAAAAAGGTCGAGCCCTCTGTATCCGGTAGAATGAAGCACAATATTCATACCAAAAATAACTGCAATAAGACTCATAAACAAAAAAATAATTGAGGCTGCAGTTTTTTTAACACTTATACTTCTAGACAAAGACGATATGCCAAGCGTTGCTAAATACGAAAGAAGAAGCGCGATCCCAGAGTCGACGAACCAAAAGCTAAAAAGGGCGATTGCAAAAATCAAACGTTTACTAGTGACGTTTTTTAGCCTATAAAGAAAGAATAACACCAAAATAAGTGGCAGCCAGCGCATGGGTCCAATTTGAGGATAGGAAGCGGGGAGGCCGGAGAGAGAAAAATAATTGAGTGTGATGATGGAAAAAAGTCCGATCAAAGCAAGTCCGAGGGACCTACTGATTTTATGGATGAGATAAAAATACACATAGTAAAGAACAACATATAAGAACCAGACAATTGCAGGGAGCGATAAGAGTTCGAACGACTGGAATTTATACAATAATGCGAACGAAAGAATTGATAGAACTCCATGCTGTATTGGAATGTCGGTATAAATTGTTTTACCGCGGGCAATTTCCAGTATCGGACCAAAAAAAAATGAATAATCATGGCCTGAAATTGGAAAGCGGGGCTCAAAAGTGAAAAAAGCGACGATAAGGATTATGACTACAGAAAAAAGAGGATAAAAGAATCTTAGGTGTTGAAAAATTCTGGCTATGAGACAAAGTTGGATGATACAAAATACTATGGCAAAACAATAGAGGCCAAAGATGATGGTATACATCGTCGGGTCGGATCTTGGAATGTAGGGAAAAAAATCGTTTGACAGAGGATAGGGACCCAATTTTCTTAAAAAGAGAATAAACAAAAAAAGAAATAGTAGCCATTTAAGAAGTTCTCTTGTTTGTTGTCCCCGCTTGGTAGCTAAAAAACTGAACCTGGAATATAAAAACCAAATACCAACGACAAGAAACGTAGTAAGAAAGAGGTAAAGGGGTATTTTAAAGGGATTGGGAAAGGCAATGTTTCGCAGCAGGTGTTCATTGACAACGGGAGGAAATAAAAAGCTTAGGTAGGTTAAGATATTGGTATAGCTGATTATCCACAGGTTTGTAACGAAAATGACCCCAATTGCACTTGTGAGAAATTTACTTAAAGATTCATTCTGAATGACTCTTTTGAGAATTATTTTATACATGTCTGATAAATGTCCTGAATATATTTTTTAATCTCATCGTTTTCTTCGATTTCCTGTGTAGATCCGTTTTTTTTTATCGCCTCTCGGAAATTATAAAGTTTGAATTCAGTTTGCCTCCTGCAATAGACTAGCTCGATGGGTTCCTTAAGAAAGAAGAAAAATATAAGAAAGCCAAAAAAGAAACTGATTAGAACAATGATGAACTGTCTCATATTAGGTATTGATCATTGAGAATAGATAATTCCAAAAGGGTTTCCCGAATCGATAGGGTATTTTTAGTCGTGCCTGGCTGTAGAATGCCTCAATAGCCGCTGACCCAAATAAAAAAACGAGAAATCCACCAAATAGAGCATTAAGCCAGCCTGATTCCGTACGTTTATCGGGAAGAAACGTGTAATTCACTTCTTTGGGGACTTTATACATGTTGATGTAGTCAGAAATGATGTGATAAGTACACAACTTCCTCGCTTTCGCATCGTTGAATGAGTCTAATTTTGTTTCTATCGCATAGATTAAATTTGGGCTCGTTTCATAACGAACTTGATTGGTATGACAAAGAATATAGGTATGGTCATTTTCGACATAGGTGAAAGGGCGAAAGAGCATAAAAGCACTTACTGTGAAAGAAAAGACCAAGCCGTAGAGTAGCACATAGAGCGTAAATAATATTTTATCCATAAAAAATTTCCTCTCTAGATATTTAAATTCTCAGCTATACATAATTGTTTTGTACACTTTATCGGTCGGTAATTAAGATTGCACCTTTCTTGCACCTGTTGTAAAAGCAACGGTTGAATTTGGAATCCGGCTATTGACACAAAAGATGGAGGTTCTCTTGTTTGACATTTACCAAAGAGTGAACACTCCGCAACGATTTTTTTAGGACAGACCTTAAAGACTTTTTCTAATGATCTTTCTATATCTTTTTGAGTCAGGATCGTAAATTGAGAATTGTCATTGATCATGTTTTCTTTTTGGGTAAGATAAAAAAGATACGTATCATCAGGAGAAAGAATCACAATTTCTCTCTCCGGTAATTCCTCCCGAATCATTTTCACTTCATTTTTGTATTGGGACTTAAGCTGGTAAATCCAGACCGGACTAAGAGCATAACCAATTGTATACTCATAATATTTTTTTTTGAGAAGGTTAGTTATGGCTTCTTGCCTTTGGTAAAAAGGGTAAGCGATAAATAGGAGAAAGAAGCAAGAATAGAGAAGTACTATTTTTGAACGGCTCAGCTTAGTTTCATCCAGGATTATTCCTATAAATATAAAAACGGTAAGAAGGGGAAAGATAGAAATGTGGAAAAGATTGTGCGGATGACTTCTCCCCACAAAGTAGATAGAGGCAAAAAGGGAGAGATTGGCGCTAAATAGTAATACTTGTTTATCAAGTTCCAAGCTCCAAGTTCCAAGTGTTCCAAACAAATCCCAACTTCCAAATCCCAATCTCTTGAGTAATGTATGTTTAGAATTTTGGGCATTGGTTATTGGAGCTTGTTTGGACATTAGTATTTGGTCATTGGTATTTTTGAAAATATAGATAATTGAGGCAAAGTAGATAAGAGGGACGAACCAGAAATAGGTATGGGTATCCATAGGAAGCATGCCAAAACCAGATTTACTGTATTCCTGAAGCTTACTGAAGATGGACAAGGGATCGATCAATTGGTAATGAAAGATAGAAAGAAAGAGGTTAATACCAAGAAAAATAAATATGAGCGAGGCAAAAAGAAAAAAAGAAGCGGTAACAAACTGCTTCAACGATATGTATCTCTTGAGGGTAAGAAGGAGAAGTGTCGTTCCATAGGCGAGAAGAAGAAAAATTCCACTATCCAACACCCAGAAGGCCAAGAAGGCAATCGCAAAGATAAGCCATTTTGAATCTATTTTTTTAACTCGAAGAAATAAAAACAGGGAGAGGATGAGGGGAAGCCAGCGAAAAGGGCCGACCTGAGGTGCCATGGCAGGAAGATGATAAATTGATAAATAATTAATTGTGATAAGAGAGATGAGACTAATTAAGGACAAGGGGATCGATTTGCTTACTCTATAGATGATAGAGAAAAAAAGGGAGTATTCTATTACATAAAAAAACCAAACGATAACAGGAAGATATAAAACATTGACCAGATTTAGCCTGTGAAAAAGAGCCAGGGCAAATATTGAGAGGAATCCATATTGTGAAGGAGTCTGGGTGTAAATAGTCTTACCTTTCAGCATTTCCCATACCGGTCCAAAAAAATAGGAGTAGTCATGACCGTAGATGTCAAAGTGCGGGTCTAGTGTGACGAAAGCGATAAGACATGCCACGAAAAAAAATAATCCAAAAGTCAACTTCTTATTTTTTTCGATTCTTTGAGCAAGTAAAGCTCCTTCGATCACTACTACCGCAGCCGTAAACATGCTTATCAAGAAAAAAAGCAAATACAATAATGTTTTTTCCCTTGTGGGCTCGGGATAAATATCATGGGCTAAAGGATAAAAACCAAGGTTTGAGATAAAAACGAGGCCAAAAAACACTACTAAAACGAACTTCAAATGTGGTGAGGTTTGAGTAATTTTTGTGACCTTTAATTTA
>Ga0155156_158_pt3 | contig 15412 bp, 15 predicted proteins | sample RifCSPhighO2_01_FD_106124 | JGI IMG/M metagenome (GOLD analysis project Ga0155156, IMG submission 106124) | Candidatus Roizmanbacteria bacterium RIFCSPHIGHO2_01_FULL_39_8
GGGAGCGAAAGCTCCTGAATCTCGGTCATACTCTGGGGCATGCAATAGAGGCTCAAAAAAATCAAAAGCTCGCCCATGGAGAAGCAATATCTATTGGCATCATGTTCGCCGCTTTTATTTCGGAGGATTTGGGACATATTGCAAAAAAAGATCTGGAGAGAATAAGAGAAAGTCTGGAAAAGTTCGCGCTTCCCACTCGGGCTTACTTTGACGTTAAAATCGCCCTGGAAAATATATTGCATGATAAGAAAAAGGCCGGCGAAAGCATAGATTTTATCGCGATCAAAAAGATCGGACATTCTTATATTCAAAGATTAACTCTGGTTGAGTTAAGTGCATATTTGAGTCAATTTTCACTATGAAACATCATTCCGTATATTTGCTAGGATTTCGGGCGACCGGCAAATCGACAATTGGTCCTTTGCTCGGAAAAAAACTTGACTGGAAATTCGTCGAGATGGATCGCGAGTTGGAAAAGTTAGCAGGTAAAACGATCCCAGAATTGACAAAAGATGGTACGACATGGCAAGAGTTCCGATCGCTCGAACATAGGCTCCTGAAAAGTCTGCTTGAGAAAAAAAATCTAGTCGTCAGTACCGGTGGAGGACTTGCGGTGAGTGATGTGTCAATTGAGAAAGAAAAAATGACCTTTGGTGAGCTGAATACAAAATTGTTAATTGATAAGAAAAGTTTTATGGTTCTTTTAACTGCCGATGAAAAAATAATTGAAACACGAATTCGCGAAACGGAAAAAAAAAGTAACACAATGTTGCGTCCTATACTCGATTCTAAAAGAGCAGCTCAAGTTAATATTCAGATTAAAAATATGGAAGAATTACAAAAAAAGAATTACCTGATAGAGCAAATTGTCCGAGACTCATTGAATTTATACAAAAAGCGGCAAAAACTCTACTTATCCCTTACAAAAAATATCGTCGATACAGGGCTCCTATCAATCGAGGAAACAGTTAACAAAATTATTTCGCTTCTATGAGAATTTCCGCCAAGACAAAGATGTGTATCATCATAGGCGATCCGGTCGAGCACTCGCTCTCTCCCGCCTTGCATAACAGCGCATATGAATCTCTTGGAATAGATGATCAATTCGTATATTTGGGATCGCGAGTAAAGATAGAGAATATCAAATCTGTAGTCGAAGCCATGAGAGTCATGAATATCCGAGGCTTGACTTGCACAATTCCTCACAAGATCGAGGTCATGAAATATTTGGATTGGATCGATGAGACTGCCAAAAAAATTGGAGCGGTCAATAGTGTAGTGAATGATGATGGAGTACTCAAGGGATACAATACTGACTGGCTTGGAGTAGTGACACCACTCGAAAGAATAACATCGCTAAAAAATAAAAAAGTCGCTGTGCTTGGTGCAGGAGGAGTGGCGCGATCGATCATTTTTGGCGTACAAAAAAAAGGCGCCCAAGTGACGGTTCTCAGTAGAACTTTGGAAAAAGCAAAACAACTGGCGGGAGAATTTGAGTGTGAAGCGACTTCCCTATCTAACAAGTTAACCATCCAACAAGCAAACATCCTTATCAACGCTACCCCAATCGGCATGCATCCTTATGAAAGTAAGACACCAATGGATACTAGCTTGATTACAAAAAATCATATTGTTTTTGATGCGGTCTATATTCCCTATGAAACTCAGTTACTTAAAGTTGCAAGAAAAAGGAGTGCCAAAATTATTCACGGAGTTGAAATGCTTTTGTACCAAGGAACTGCCCAATTTGAACTCTATACAAACTATAAGGCACCGGAAAAAGTAATGAGAAAAGTGCTGTATGATAAGCTGATAAGGAAATAAACTGACCCGGTTAAATCATGGGAACATAAAAAAAACCAGGTCAGTTGAATAGATATGCAAAAAATTAGAATCTGCACAGTGGTTACGGGGAAATATCTGGATGAATTTATAGGGAACCTGAAGAATATCCAGACTGAATCTGATTTGGTCGAACTTAGGGTCGATCATATTCTGAATTTGAAATTAAAAGATCTCGAGATAATTCGAAATCAGACTAAAAAAGAATCTATCTTTACCTGTCGAATAAAAAAAGAAGGTGGATTATTTTTGCACGATGAATCCTTGCGAAAAAAAATATTGCAGAAGGGTTTTGAGTTGGAATTCGACCATATAGATATCGAATTGTCCACTTTTGTGAAGTGGCAGCCAATACGGAATAAAAAAACCAAATTAATTATTTCGTACCATAATTTGGAGAAGACGCCGCATTTTTGGATTCTTAACAAAATTATTTTTCAGATGAACCAATTCCTACCGAATATTTTAAAGATCGCAACTATGGTAACTGACGATTATGATATGACACAGCTTTATCGAATCATGGTAAACAAACCAAAAAAAGAAGAGCGGATTGTAGTCGGAATGGGCGAGAAAGGTAAGATAACGCGAATTTTGGGTCCTTTGCTGGGATCATATCTTACCTATGCCTCGACGCCACTTTCCCAATCTGCGCCCGGTCAAATGGATATTGGAAAGTTAAAAGTTATATATGATAGTTTAAACCTTGAAGACAAAATAAAGTAGATGGCGCGAATGAAAAAGGTTCTCGAAAAGAATTCATGAGCGACAGAGTCTACTTTATCACTTATACCTATGCTTAGATTTTTAACAGCCGGCGAATCACACGGTAAGGGAGTTTTGGTTATCGTCGAGGGTATTCCGGCCAATGTACCCATCTCGCTTGAGCTCATACGAAATGAGATGCAGAAGCGCAAAAAGGGCTCAGGGTCCGGAGGACGGCAGATGATCGAGAAGGACGAAGTGCAGATCTTATCCGGTATCCGATTTGGAAAAACACTTGGGTCTCCCATTTCTATCTACATTGAAAATCTGGATTTCAAAAATTGGGAAGAAAAGATGAGCGTCGATGATATAAGCCGCGAACTAAAAGAAAAAATCAAAGTCCAAAATCCCCGCCCCGGACATACAGATTTGGCCGGAGTGCTCAAATATGGATTTGATGATGTAAGAAATGTCCTGGAGCGAGCATCTGCTCGCGAAACAACAGCGAGAGTTGCAGCTGGTGCGATTTTTAAGCAGTTCTTATCTCAATTTGATATAGACTTCGCAAGTCACACCATCCAGATTGGCAAAATACAACTGGGTGATAAAAAATATTCTTTTGACGACGTCAAACAAAGTTACGCAAACGATCCTGAGATTCGCTGTATCGATAGGGTTAAGTCAAATCTGATGAAGTCTGAAATAGAAAAGACAAGAAGGAATATGAATACATTGGGTGGAGCAATTGAGATCTGGGCAGTAAATGTTCCCCCAGGCCTTGGTAGTTATGTTCATTTTGATACCAAGATCGACGGACAGATCGCTCAGGCCTTGATGAGTATCCATTCGGTAAAGGCCGTCGAGATCGGCTCCGGAGTAATCAATGCATCAATGCATGGATCCGAAGTCCACGACGAGATTTATTTTGAAAAATCCAAAGGATATTTCCGAAAGACAAATCGAGCCGGTGGAGTAGAGGGAGGAGTGACGAACGGCATGCCGATAGTCGCCCGCGTCTATCACAAACCTATCTCGACTTTGTACAAACCACTCCGTACCGTGAATATAAAAACGAAAAAGACTTTTTTTGCTACAGTCGAGAGGTCTGATATTTGTATCGTGCCTCGGGCCGGAGTGATCTCAGAGGCGATGCTTGCGTATGTGATCGCCAAAAATTTCCTGGAGAAATTTGGTTCCGATAATCTTCAGGATATAAAAGCGAGCTACTCGCACTATCTAAAAAGATTAAAAATTTGATAGAATTAATCTCTTAAATCAATACATATGAAACAATCTATCCTCTCAATCGATCAGGATAAGTTAACGGCGCTTGGAATAAACCAACGACTCTCCAACATCAACATTTCGATCATCAAAGAGATGATGTATCTCGCCCAAAAAGAAATGGAAAAAGGGAGAGAGATTATTTCTCTTGGAGTAGGGATTCCTTTTTACAAAATGCCATCCTACATTAGAGAAGGTGTAATAAAAGCTCTTCAAAGTGATCCCACGATCGATAAATATACCTTCTTCCCAGGAATGCCCAAACTACGAAAACTCATCGCTCAAAAAGATACAAAAAGACTTGGATTCGAAGTAAATAAGGATAATATATTAGTGACTGCAGGAAGTATGGGAGCTTTACTGTATGCTTCACTTGCACTGGTGCAAAATCCCGAAGATGAAATCATTCTTCCCTCTCCCTATTTTTCATCGTATGCCGAACAAATCAAACTCGCAGGTGGAACTCCAAGAGAAGTTCCTATGATCGAACCTCAGAATTCCGAAGAATCATATCAATTGGATATCGAAGGGATCAAGCGGACAATCACTAAAAATACAAAAGCAATTATCATCAATTCTCCTCACAATCCAACCGGAGCTATCTTCGCAAAGGAAGATCTGATGAAGTTGGCCGAGGTGATTAAAGTATCCGGAATATATCTCATTACCGATGAGGTCTACGACTACCTTATCTACGACGCAGACGAGTACTTCAACATCGCATCGATCAAAGATCTCTGGCCGCGAGTGATTCGCTGTTGTTCTTTTTCCAAAAAATATGGAATGACGGGATGGAGGATCGGATACATAGACACCAATCCCGACCTGGCCCGGCAACTTTTCAAAATCCATGACAATGCGATAGTGTGTGCGTCTCACATTGCCCAAGAAGCTGTCTATATTGCTCTTTCAAGCGAATCAGAAGAAATAGTGAAAAACGTGGGAGCTCTGAAAAAAAACAGGGATTTGACCTGTAAAAAACTCGACGAACTCGCCCATATCTTTTCCTACTCAAAACCCCGCGGTGCCTACTATGTATTTCCTCGTTATAAGTCAAATTTAAGCAGTGTTGATTTTTCACTGAAAGTATTAAAAGAATGTGGAGTGATTGTCGTACCTGGTATTGGCTTTGGTCAAGCCGGCGAGAATCACATCCGCATCTCTTTTGGAGGTGAATACGGTGAAATAGAAACAGCTTTTTCTTACCTTAGTAAACTTGAATGAATTTTGTTGTTTACTTTTTCTCAAAATATAAAGTTACTACTGTAACATATGACAAATTTCAAGATTTTTAAGACTTTTGTGACTTTCTTTTATAAATTCGAAAAACCGGGTGATCGAACACGGTCCACGTTTCCTCCGCTTCCTCGTCGGGAAGTTCGATAAGCGTTTTTCCAAATAACTCGATTTTAGGATAGGATGAGAATTCCGCTATTTTCTCGAATCCAAACTGCGTTGAGAATAGTTTAGTGTAGTAATCATTAAGCAAAGGATATGCTTTTCTCAAGTATTCACATTTGGTTAAGTCTTTTGGAATCAGATTCTGAAACAAGTTCAGAATGACAAACATTTTTGATTCTTGATCTGTCGTTTTGATATTTGCTTGCCCTGAGATTTGTCGAAGGGATATTTGATTTTTGATATTGCAGTAATGATTTGCGAACACTCTTCTCGAGGGTACGAAAATATAATCAGCCGTATCTAGATATTCTTTCAACTGTTGTTGTAACTCTGGGTTTTCATCCAGATGATAGAAATCGAAGGAAATGTATTGATAGTTTGAGGTTGGATGTTGGATGTTTGATGTTGGAATTGGCAGGTCGACGACGTTCGCGGTTTCCGAAAGGATAAGCGAATTTTCAGGAATATTTTGATATATCCATTCTGAGGCTGTAAATCGTATATCAGGATTTTGGTAGATCGAGAGAAAAGCTATACCAGGTAATGCAAGTGCAAAGATCAAAGCGTAAAGTGCAATTTTTACCAATCTTGTCATTCCGAATTTATTTCGGAATCTGATTTTTAGCAACAGATCCTGAAACAAGTTCAGGATGACAAAGAGAAACAAAATCGCCAAAACTAACATCAGTGGTAAAATCGGACTTACGAATCTTGTCCATTTCGCATACATGAAGGCACTGGGGAGAAGCTGTGCCAATATAGCAAAGCGTAAAAAATTAACTTCTTTTTTATACGGCAAAAGACAAAAACCGAGTAGTGAAAAAAAGAATATTGGCCATCCTAGAGCATAGGGAAATATTTTTTCCAGTTGAAACAAAACAGGGATTGTTCCCTCAAACTGTCGCGTATAAAAGGCTCTATATATTCCAAGCGCCACATCAGATTCATACTTCATTGATCCTAAGAACTCTGAGAAGGAAATAAAGTTGTGTGCAGAAAAAATAATACTTACTACAAATGTTGCAATAATGAGTTTTGTTACACTGTAAAAACGTTGTAGCAGATCTATCCATGATGATGAAGAGGTCGGGCTACCCTTACCCTTCAGAATTATCACCATAGGGAGAAAGAGGAATAATACCGAAGAAACTTTAGTAGCTATTGCCAAACCAGTTAAGAAAGAAGTGAGGAGTAAGAATCTAAAATTAAGAATTTTATTATGAATAGATAATAAACATACATAAACAATTAAACTATACAAAAGCATTAAAAGCGATTCAGTCGTGCCAAAGTGGGAAAATTGAATGAAAAAGGGAGAAAAAATAATAATAAAGCCAGAAATTAGTAACTCGTAATTGGTAATTGGGATTTTTCTTGCCACATTACGAATTACTAATAACGAATTACTCTCTAATAAAAGTTTTAAGATTTTTAGCAACACGAAAAAATTCAAAATCGAAGCAAGGGCAGAGATGAGTCGAAGCGAGAAAGCCGCTTCCTCAAAACTAATCGGTAGCCCAAGATCTCCAGCAAAGAACTTCATAATCATAACTCCTGCATATCCCATATAAAGAGGAAATTGTCCATAGGCAAAGAAATGAGGATTTAGGCAAGTTTGTAGATTGTAGTTATTAGTTGGTAGATCACAATTCAGCGATTGGACGGCGTTCGCCATATTTCGCTCATCAGGATGCATAGGATAGGGGAGACCCCAAGCCAAATTGATGAAGCGCGTATAGACAAGCAGAAGAAAGAGACTCAAAACTAATATTCCCTTGATTTTAAGCATGATAGATATTATTATATGAAAGATCAGTTACATTTTGTATTTTTAATGAATGAAGTACGAACTAACCTTTATCCTTCCTGAAAAAGAAGAAGTGAAATCGGTCAAAGATATTCTTCTCTCAGAAAAGGCAAAAATAGAAAAAGAGGAAGAGTGGGGCCAAAAAACACTTGCATATCCGATAAAAAAACATGAACGTGCCTTCTATTTCCTTTGGTCTATTGATATAGATGACAAGAGAATCAGTGAAGTCAAGAAAAAATTGACCTTTAACGAAAAACTCATACGATATCTCTTGTTAAAAAAAGACTAACTGATATGGCAAGCAGATCACTAAATAGAGTACTTTTGATTGGGAATCTCACAAGAGACCCCGAGTTGAAGTATACTCCGGCAGGCACAGCCGTATGCACATTTGGCGTTGCAACAAACAGATCGTGGAAAACAGCCGATGGTCAAACTAAAGAAGAAGCCCAATATCACAGAATTGTTGCTTGGCAAAAACTTGCCGAACTTTGTGGAAAGCTTCTTACCAAGGGGAGAAAGGTCTATCTGGAAGGTCGATTAGTGTACCGAACGTTTACCGGTCGTGACGGCCAGCAAAGAACTATAGCCGAAATAGTTCTTGACGATTTTATCGTCTTTGGTGACGGAAGAAAAGTCGCAGATGAAATTCCAACAGAAGCAGGAAAAGCTCCTGTTACTGAGTCGGCAGAAGAGTTACCAGCACAAGCTGAAGAGTTAACAGCGGCACCCGAAAAAAAAACTATCCAGCCTGAAGAAAAAAAGACGGAGAGTAAGAACGAGGATGTGAACCCGGATGACATTCCTTTTTAAAATTTATCTAGAGAATTATGAATAATTGTTTTTTTTGTAAATATCAATCAGACCCGACTTTCAAGCAAGTCGAGAATATAGAAAAATTCCTCTCGCCAAGAAAAAAAATTTTGGGAAGGGATAAGAGTGGTCTCTGTGCCAAACACCAAAGAGCTCTCACCAAAGAAATAAAATATGCCCGCTTTCTTGCACTTATCCCGTATGTCTCCTACCAAGGTATACGCTAAATTAATTGCTCTTTTTAGCTATCAACTACTCACTATAAACTACAAACTATTTTAGTTATAATTAATGCATGATCATTTCTATTCCTATCCCGGATGACTCTGCCTGTATCCTTAAAAAAAATCAGTCGGTAGATTTTCAAACTCCCTACATCGAAAGAAAGACACATACGGACAGCTCTATTGCCGTATCTACAGAGTTGGGGATCAAGCCGGACGCAATATTTCGTTATCTCAAGAAATTCGTTGGAGACCAAATTAATAAAGGCGATGTGTTAGCTGAAAAAAAAGTTTTGCTTGGCTATCGAAAAATAACAAGCGAATTCTCTGGTACCATCAAGGAAATCAACCACTATCAGGGAGAGATTGTTCTGTCTATAACCGAAGATACAAAAGAGAAAGCGCTCTCGTATTTCAGGGGTGAAGTCGAAGAAGTAACTCGTCATCATATCAAACTGTCAGTCAAATCCGCAAAAGAATATGAACTCAAGCGAGCATCTGCAAACTTTGGTGGAGAGGCCGTGTATGTTAAGAATCAGTCGACGAACCTTAATGCAGAAAATACTGCGGATAAGATTTTAGTCATCGAATCTCTCTCTTCTTATATGGCGTCAAAAGCTGAGGCTCTCGGAATCAAAGGCATGATTACATTTAAGGATTTTCAAGAAAAACCGGCAATCCATCTTGCACTTCTGAAAAATACAGCTGATCTCGCAAAAATATTCTCTCTTTCACTTCCTTATTGCGTTATTACTAAAGAATCTAGTAAAATCTACTTTTATTCATAATGAAAAACCATATCACCAGAACTATTCTTTTTCTCTCCCTTGCCGTCTTTCTTTTTGGCACGGGTTTTAAGATTGGACAGGTGAATCAAAATTTTTTAAATACCTCTGCCCAAACTAACACAAAAGCGGCAAAAAATACTGATTTCTCATTGTTTTGGGATGTTTGGGGCAGACTTGAGGAAAAATTCATCGATAAAAAAAAGGTTGACTCACAAAAAATGTATTACGGAGCAATAAAGGGGATGGTGTCATCACTTGAGGATCCTTACACATTTTTTCTTACTCCGGAAGAAAATAAGGAATCTAAGGATGATCTAGGAGGTAAGTTTGAAGGGATTGGAGCTCAATTAGGACTTCAAGATAATCGAATCGTCGTCGTTGCTCCACTAAAAAATTCACCCGCAGTCAAAGCGGGAGTCTTGGCCGGAGATTTTATCAATAAGGTAAATGGTCAGTCGACCAAAAATTGGACGCTTCCCCAGGCCGTATCGAAAATACGTGGACAGAAAGGTACAAAGGTCACTTTAACTATAGATCGGGATGGGAAAGAAAAAGATGTTGTTATCGTGAGAGATCAAATTCATGTCGATTCTGTCGAGCTTTCGTATGAAAAAAAAGGTTCACAGATGGTTGCTGTTATCAAAGTTAACCAGTTTGGTGATAATACAAATGAGGAGTGGGATAAGGCAGTCAGCGAAGTAGCACAAAAATGGCAGAGCAAAGAAATAAAAGGACTCATTCTTGATCTTCGCGATAATCCTGGAGGGTACCTCGATGGTTCAGTCTATCTTGCATCTGAGTTTCTTCCGCTCGATACACTGGTAGTCAAACAGGAATCAACAATAGAAAATACGAAAACGTATACTGTTGAGAGACGGGGCCTACTCTTAGATATACCACTCGTCACTCTTATCAATAAAGGCTCTGCATCGGCATCGGAAATCTTAGCAGGTTCTCTGCGGGATCATAAAAAAACTACATTGGTTGGAGAAAAAAGCTTTGGCAAAGGTTCGGTACAAGAAGCGCTCGATCTAAAGGGGGGCGCAGGTCTTCATGTTACTGTGGCTAAATGGATTTTACCAAACGGTGACTGGATAAATGAAAAAGGAATCGAACCCGCTACTATAATCGAAAACGAATTAAAAGACGGAAATACCTTGGACAGAAAAAATGACTCGCAGCTTGATAAAGCAATAGAACAACTGACTCTGACCAAACCTTGATTTCAGAGTCATCCTGAACAAATCCCTAAGTATTGGGGAGGAGTGAAGGATCTCTATACAATTTCATCAATGCTATAATATATAAGCATGAAAAAACTTTTATTTCTTCTTGCAATTCTCATCATTGTTTTAGCTTTAGCTCAGAGATCTCGACTTCCTTTATTACCAAATCAGGTATTAGATCAACCCGGAGTAGAGAAGCAGACGGTGGTATACCAAGAATCCATAATCACCAAAGTCATCGACGAATCTCTCCCTTCTGTAGTGACTATTGGAATAAACACAACAGTCCAATCAGGTAATTTTAATGAATTTGATCCGTTTGACCCTTTTGGTAACTTAAATCAGATGCCAAGCCAGAGGAGAAGGATCGAACAAAATATCGGCAGTGGTTTTATCATCTCTAAAGACGGTCTCATTCTTACCAATAAACATGTTGTTTCCGATACCAGCGCCACATACAAAGTCTTGACTAATGATAAAAAAACATATCCTGTTGAGAAGATTTACCGAGACCCGCTTAACGATCTTGCAATCTTAAAAATAAACGCTTCCAACTTAAAACCACTTAAAATGGGAGATTCATCAAAACTAAAATTGGGTCAGATCGCAATAGCCATAGGAACTCCTTTGGGGGAATTCACGAACACCGTCACGACAGGAATTATTTCTGGACTGGGAAGAGGAATCAATGCAGGCTCTCCCTTTGAAGGATATGTGGAAAAGCTTGATAACGTAATTCAGACAGACGCTGCGATAAACCCAGGCAACTCGGGAGGACCACTACTTAACTCATCAGGACAGGCCGTCGGAGTGAATACTGCGATAGCCGCTGAGGGCCAGAATATAGGCTTTGCGATTCCTATCGATGTAGCCAAAGACCTCATCGATAAGTTCAATAAAAATGGAGGCTCTTTTGAGCGACCCTATATCGGAGTACGTTATAAAATTATAGATAGACAGACTGCCGTACTCAATAGTCTGGTAGAAGGAGCCTACGTCATTGAAGTAATCGAAAACTCTCCTGCTTCAAAAGCCCAGATTCAGGACGAAGATGTAATCATTGATTTTGACGGTAAAAAAGTGAATGGAAACGATGATCAAGGGCTTGCAAAACAGATTCTTGAGAAGAAAGTAGGAGAAAGTGTAAAACTAAAGATATGGCGGAATGGAGAGACACTGGAGAAGACGCTCACTCTTGAAGCCTATCAAGAGTAATATTATGTTGAATCCCATCCCGGAAAGTGAAGCCCCTGATGAAGTCAAAATCAATTATCAAAAAATAAAGAACGCGCTGCAATTGACTTCTCTTCCCATCTTTTTTTCCTACCTCGGATCTTTTCCTCTTTATCTTAACCATGTTACCACACAAATAACGAACAATCTTTCTCATCCTGATTTTCAGAGAATATCAGAAGAAACATCCATCAATTTACAATCCTTAATCAAGTCGTCTTTGATGAAATCCGATGAAACAAAAAAATGGCTTCAGCTTTATAAAAATTCCCCATCGTTTTACTATTTTCAGAACGACCTTCGGAACATTTTCCTAACGAATATTAAACTTGCTTTTATTTTTATGTCTCTTCGCGAAGCTTTGAAAGGCTGGGCAATTGCCGCCAAAAAACTTGGTTCAAGTAAAACCGAGTCAGTTAATGAGGGTAATAAAAAAACTGACTCGGTTGATGAAACATCTCGATTCATTTTTGAAGGTTTTTCTCCATCAACTGACTCGGTTGATGAGACTAGTGAAAAAACCGGGTCAGTTGTACAATGGCAACATACCAGCTCCAATCAGCTCGTAATTCGTGAAAATTCTACTTTAGAAAAAGACATGCTTCCTGAGTTTTTACATCTATGTAAGCTCGATTTTCTTAGCGTTCTGAAGAAGGATGAATTTTGGGTTTTACGGGTTGGAGTAGAGGAGTTGATTTTAAGAAATCTTTCTCTTTTCCCCGAGCTTATTTTTTCTCCGATCAATCTCACACTCAGACTCACCTTCAGTAATCCCGATTATCCCGATTTACTCTATCTCATCGCCGAACATTTTCCTACTTATGCGATGCAACGCATGCTCTTTAGTGGATATATGATGGAGGAATAGTATTTATTTTTTCTGCAGGGGTATTACCTGTTTTCCTTCACCTTCGAGATTTAAGACGTTTACCAATTCTCCTTGGGAAGGAATTATATATTTGGTATTCTTTTCGAGTACCGTTTGGGATACCTCCAGTCTTCTCCATGCCTGGGCTTTTTCATCGAAGTATTTATTCGCCGATTCTGCAACTCGTTGTATAGCCTCAGCCTCTGCCTGTGCAGTCAATACGGTTGCTTTAGCTTCACCTTCAGCCTTGAGAATGTCTGCGGTCTTTTTTCCTTCAGCCTCAAGTACCTGACTCAGTTTTACCCCCTCAGCTTGGAGAATAGTCGCTCTTTTTTCTCGCTCGGCTCGCATCTGCAGACTCATCGCTTCAGTGATTTCTGCCGGCGGATCGATTTTCTGTACCTCAACGCGTGTCACCTTGACTCCCCAGCCGTGAGTTGCCTCATCCAGTACGTCTCTGAGGCTTGAATTGATGACATCGCGAGCTGTCAAGGTTTCGTCCAATGTTTTATCACCGATGACATTCCTTAGATTGGTTTGAGCGAGTGTTGTTGCTGCGGTATCGAAGTCTTCGACTTCAAACTCTGCTTTTACCGGATCGACTATTTTATGATAAATCACTGCGTCGACAGTGACGGTGACATTATCTTTTGTTATGACTTTCTGCGGCTCGACATTTATCACACGCTCTCTCATGTCCACTTTGATAATGGTTTCTAGATAGGGGAGAACGAGATTGAGTCCCGGCTCGGCAACTGATTTGAATTTGCCCAGTCTTAATACAACACCTTTTTCATACTGGTTAACAATCTTTACCCCTGCAATCAAAGTAACAATAGCCACAACCGCGATAATTATAAGTATCATACGTTTATTTAACTTTTAATGTCAGGCCACTTACTGATTCTACCACTATCTCTTTTCCTACGTCAATCGTCTTGTCGGAATTAGCGCGCCAAATCTCTCCTTCAATCTTGACTTGACCGGCTTTTTTTGCGGTGATCTCCTTTGTTACTAACCCTTTCCTGTGGAGAACGTTATCAACATTTGTGGATTTCGTTTCGATCGTAAGCGCTTTTTTGATGAATTTCCTTCCGATAAGAAGATATAAAAAAGAGAGAGCCGCAATTGAGACTAAACTATACGTAGTCGAGTGTAGCAAAATTCCGAGACCGCCGGAGACGATAAATATTACGCCGATTAAGAGAAGATCAAATCCCGTAGCAGCTCCCAAAGCAACCTCGACAACAATAAGAACTAGTCCCGAAATTATAAGTAGATTATTCCAATCAAGTCTATCCACACTGTCATTTTAGTCCCTTCTGAGCAGAAATTCAACCTAAAGAAAAAATAGAATAGAAAACATCTTGAATACATACCATATATGTATTTAATTGTGGTATAATTATCATGTGCCAGAAAAACAAGGAGGTCGCCACAACAGACCAAATAGATTTGCTCGTGTCATCTCAGATCTGTATGCCAGAATTAAGCAAAATAGGGAAATTGAGTTCCAAAGCAAATATCCTCGTCCTGAGAGTATTTATATACATAACATAGGACGTGTCCATCATGAGGGAGAAAAGGTCCAGATTCCAAGACATACGGAAGAAAATTATTACCAAAGAGGGGCAGCAAGGAGAGATTGTCCTTCCACATCGGGAAAAGTCGTTGCCTTTGACATCAGGGTATACGAAGATGAACGTGGTAAAAATCATTTTTTCTGGGTAGCCCGTGTGGCATGTGATAGAAGTAGTTCAGAGGATCCAAGAGATTTTTGTAATGCCTCTTGGGAGGAACAAACACCCATCTCAAACTAAATATTACATTTTCTCTCCACGGTGGTTTGGTTTTACAATAGGCTATTGTGTGATATAATAGATGAAATGAAAAATTATGTTCGGTTAACCGAAATACATCATTCCCTTCTTCTGGAGGGTAAGTGATGTTGTTTGAGGATTTCTTCTCAACCCTCCGCAAGGAGGGTTTTTGTTAGGTGTAGTTTTCGATATAATCGAAATTACTACACCTTGCATCCGCTGAAATTCGCTCTTTGTGACGACGAGCGAATTGCGAAGATTTTAGTTACAAAGGAAGAATGGGCGGATATGTCTATAAATTTTCATCTATAATTAAATCTATGAAAAGTCAAACTAAGACAGTCAAACCGGAAATCCTGAGTGGATTCCGTGATTTCTTTGCTGATGATATCTATATCAGAGAATACGTCATGAATACATTTAAAAAAGTTTTTGAAAGGTACGGATACGAACCCTTAGAAACTCCGGCTCTCGAATATACCAATATCTTCAGCGGAGAACTCGGAGAAGAGGCAGAAAAGCTCTTCTACCGATTCAAGGATAAAGGGGGAAGAGATGTGATGTTGAAATATGAAGTCATGACCCCGATGTGTCGGGCCGTTGCCGAAAACGTTAACTCTATTGTTTTTCCTTACAAGAGATACCAGATTCAAAGAGTATGGCGAGCTGACAAACCTCAAAAGGGACGCTACAGAGAATTTACCCAGTGCGATGCCGATACAGTTGGCAGTGATTCAGTCATTTGTGATGCGGAATTTATCCAGATGGGGATAGAGGCCCTCAAGGAATTGGGGTTTGACAAATTCAGGGCAAATATCAGCAATCGAAAATTTCTGAATGCGGTCATCAAATACTCTGGCGCGAAGGATGAAGACTATATCCCTATCTGCCTTTCGATCGACAAACTTCCTAAAATTGGAGCAGAAGCAGTCGCAAAAGAACTTTCGGAGAAAAGGAAAATTTCAACAGATGTGATAAAAAAAATCATGGCAATTGTCGTTCGAAAAGGAACTACACAAGAGTTGCTCTCATATTTTAGGTCAGAACTCAAAAATGTTCCTATTGGAGTAGAGGCTTTAGAACAACTGGAAACCATTTTTAGTTATCTTGAGAAAGCAAAACTACAAAAAGAATATTATCTTTTTGCTCCGTATATTGCACGAGGTCTTGCATATTACACTGGGCCTGTCTGGGAGTTTGAAATATTGGAAGGCGGAGTAGGATCTGTAGCCGGGTGCGGAAGGTATGATAATACGATTGGAAGATTTGTCGGGAGAAGGATCCCGGCAACCGGTGGATCTTTTGGAATAGAGAGGATTGTTGAGGTGATTAAAGATAGGAAGATGATTCAAGTCCCCAAAACTACAGCCAAAGTGCTGGTTACCTATTTTATTAATG
>Ga0155156_111_pt1 | contig 15320 bp, 16 predicted proteins | sample RifCSPhighO2_01_FD_106124 | JGI IMG/M metagenome (GOLD analysis project Ga0155156, IMG submission 106124) | Candidatus Roizmanbacteria bacterium RIFCSPHIGHO2_01_FULL_39_8
TGTCAAAAAAATTCAAACTTACAAAATATCCCCTACTTCTCACTTCCGTTTTTTTACTTCTTCCCAGGTTTCTGATTGTCAGATCTATCGGATCTCCCGAAAGTCTATTTCTGCTCTTTATTCTTTTGTCTCTCTTCTTTTTTGAAAAGGAAAAATATCTATTAGCCGGACTTTTAGGAGGATTAGCGACGATGACAAAAACACCAGGGATACTTCTCTTTGGAGCGTATGTTCTCTTTTTTACGGAAAAATTATTCTTCCGAAATGCAAAGTTTAAGATCAAGTGGTTATTTGTTCTCCTTATACCGCTGGCTTTACTACCTGTTTTTTGGTTATATCAAGTTCAATACAATGACTTCTTTGCCTATTTTCATTCGGGTGACAATCTCCATCTGGTTGCTCCCTATGCAGTCTTTAATTCCATGAGTAGGTGGGTAGGCTCGGCTTGGCTAGAGGATATTATTTTTTATTTCTTCCTCTATCTTTTGGCCGTCATTTATTTAAAAGATGCTAAGTATAGAAGTTTTTTTTATTTTTCACTCGTTTTTTTTATCGCGACTATTTTTATCCAACACAGAGATATTGGGAGATACAGTTTGCCGTTGTGGCCATTGGCCTGCATAGGATTCGAAAAGTTTTTCACCGCAAAAAAATTTCTACTTGCATTAGTTATTTTGCTCCCTGCGATCTATATGTATGCGTGGAATTTTAGCTTACAGAATGTTATGCCCGTCTCCGACTGGACTGCATTTTTCAGTAAATTTTGAGTGACGCCTGTCACTTCTGAACAGATAGGATTATCTATATAATCGAGTATGGCTAAGTTGATGAAAAAACGCTGGGTTTTTTTACTCGGAATAGTGATTTTCATAGGAGGCGGATTTTATTTCAAACAGGATTCCGACACAAAAGCAAAACAAGCTAAAAACACGTATACGGTTAAGCGAGAAACAATAAAAGATGAGCTTTCGCTATCAGGGGAGATAGCAGCCGAAGAGCACGTAACACTAAGATTTCAATCGTCAGGGAAACTGGCATGGGTTGGCGTTAAGGAAGGGGATTACGTTAAAAAATATCAGTCGATTGCCTCACTTGATCAAAGGGAAGTACAACAAAATTTAAAAAAATACCTAAACACTTTCCTTGATACGAGAACAGATTTTGACCAGGAAGTAGAGGATACCCAGTTAAACAATATTGGAGGCCTGACCGATGCGGCAAGAAGGTCTGCCTTGCGAGTTCTGGACCAGGCGCAATATGACCTAAACGATGCAGTAATTGATGTTGAATTGAAAAAGCTGGCAATAGAATATTCATCTTTGTCTTCACCTATAGATGGAATAGTGGTGAGAGTTGGATCTCCTTACGCCGGAGTAAATATTACCCCAGCACAAGCAGAATTTGAAATCATAAATCCAAACACTGTCTATTTTTCGGCAACAGCTGACCAAACAGACGTGGTGAGGCTTTCTCCCGATATGCCGGGCGAAGTAATTCTGGATTCTTATGAAAATCAAATTATAAAGGCAAGAATTTCGCTGATTTCCTTTGTGCCCAAATCAGGAGAAACAGGAACAGTATATTCAGTAAAGATAGTATTTGACAAAAATAACGGCAGTTACCAGTTTCGTTATGGAATGAGTGGTGATGCAAATTTTGTTTCCAAAATAAGAAATAACATCATTACTGTACCATCCGGTTATATTCAAACCGAAAAAGGCAAGAAATATGTGTGGAAACTTAAAAACGATAAAAAACTTAAAACATTTGTGAAAGTAGGAGAAGAAATAGATGGGTCAGTCGAAATCAAATCGGGCCTTCATGAGAATGATGTTATTCAATCAATCAGTTTATGATTACGCTCCAGAATATCTACAAGGAATATCAGCTTGATCAAGAAATAATCTTCACTGCGCTCAGATGTATCAATCTGCGCATAGAGCGGGGCGAGTTTAGTTCCATTATGGGGCCATCAGGATCGGGTAAGTCTACTCTCATGCATATTATTGGCCTTCTTGATAGACCATCGAAGGGGACGATATTGATAAACGAAAAGGACATATCTCGCTTCAATGACGATCAAATTTCGACACTAAGAAATGAATTTGTCGGTTTCGTCTTCCAGCAATTTAACCTAATCCCGAAACTGACAGTAAGAGAAAATATTTTGCTTCCTACTATCTATGCAAAAAAGAAACTCAGTTTTGATCCAGAAGAAAGAGTGTGGGATATTATGAAAGATTTTGGAATCGATGCAAAAGCCCATTCCTACCCAAATAAAATTTCGGGAGGGCAGCAGCAGCGAACAGCTATAGCACGAGCCCTCATTATGGGGCCGGATCTGATACTTGCAGATGAGCCAACCGGTAATTTGGATACAAAAACTGGAGATAAAATAATGGACCTCTTGAAAGATCTTAATCTGAAAGAAAAGATGACCGTAATCATAGTGACTCATGAAGTAGATATCGCCAAACAGACAAAAAGGATAATACGAATTAAGGACGGGGAAATTATATAGACTATTAGATTTTAGACTGTTAGTTACCAGACATATCTAAAAATGACGTATTTTATTTTCATTTTGAAGTCCGCTATTTTTGACTTTTCGAGGAATAAAGGGAGAACATTTTTAACCTCGCTTGGTATTTTGATTGGGGTATTATCTGTTGTTCTGATGGTTGCTTTCGGCTTGGGGCTGAAAAAGTATATTGAACAGCAATTCGAGAGCTTGGGAACAAATCTGCTTTTTATTATACCGGGAGGAAAAAATAGTTTTACGAGTGGTGGATTCATAGGTGGGATTCAGTTTGATGAAAAAGATGTAAAAAGTTTAAGACGAATAAAAACAATAAGCCACCTTGCACCCGCTTATGCCAAACCAGGATCAGAGATAGAAGCTAACGGGAAGACTGAGGTGATAGAGATTATTGCATCAACGGTGGATATGATCCCGGTTTTTAATTTGGAGCTCATGCAGGGGAGACTGATTGAGAAAACCGATGAGCAAAAAGGAAGTAAAGTAGTTCTCTTGGCGCCTAAAATAATAGAAAAGCTTTTCGGCTCAATTGAATTGGGATTGAACCAAAAAGTGAAGATAGATGATCAAAATTTTAAGGTCATTGGAGTTCTCAAGTCGAAAGGTGGGGGAGGAATCGGGGGTCAAGATATGGATGCACATGCGTATATTCCTTTTAAATCATCTTTCTCATTTAACCCTGATAAAAAATATTTTGCAATTTATTTAAAGGTTTTTGCTGAAGAAGATATCCCCAGGACTAAAGATGAAATAGCAAAAGTTTTGTCCAAACGGTATGACAATGAAGATGATTTCACCGTATTTGAACAGACAGAAATACTCAATGTCATAGGATCCATCTTCGGAATAATTAATGCTTTTCTTGTCGGTATTGCGGCGATTTCCTTGCTCGTGGGAGGAATTGGAATCATGAATATCATGTATGTCACCGTGACTGAAAGAATCAAAGAAATTGGAATCAGAAGGGCAATAGGTGCGAGAAAGTTTGATATCTTGGCCCACTTTTTGGTTGAGTCAATTCTGCTTTCCCTTTTTGGTGGTAGTTTGGGGATTATCGCAGGATTTATAATTACTGTTTTGGTTCAGCAATTTTTTCCTGCATACATAGATTTGAACTCGGTTATACTCGCGCTTGGAGTCTCTTCAGCAATCGGTATCATCTTCGGAGTTTTTCCGGCCAAAAAAGCAGCCGACCTGTCACCAATCGATGCAGTACGATACGAATAAGTATCTTTGCGACTACTTCTGACAGTCCTCACAAAAGTAAGTGCCGCGGCCAGCGAGGAAGATTTTTTTGATAGTTCCGCCACAGTTATAACATTTTTGTCCCTGTCTTCCATAAGTGAGGAAGTGTTCTTGATATTTTCCGCTTTGACCTAAGGCATTTACATAATTCAATTCGGTTGCACCGCCATATTTCAATCCACGTTTTAAAACCTCGTGAATTGTCTCGTAAAGTTTTTCTATCTCTTTATTGTCAAGACCAGACCCTTTTCTTCTAGGATCGACTCGCGCAAGATTTAAAGCATCATTTGCATAGATGTTTCCAACTCCTCCGATTTTCTTCTGATCCATAAGTACTGCTTTGACTGCACCTTTGGATTTCTGTACAACTCGTTTAAAATGTTCAAATCTTAAATCTCTGAATGGTTCAGGCCCAAGTCCCTTAAAGAATGGAAGATTTTTAACTTCATCGGTTTTTACCACTTTTACCCAAGCGAATTTCCGTACATCATTGAAATATAAAAAAGCATTTTTATCAAGTTTGAAAATGATGCGGGTGAACTTTGAAGGAACTAGACCAACGAGTTTTTTGGAAGGAGTAATGTTTTCAGTCTCCGGTCCTTTGTATATGAACTGCCCAGTTAGTTTAATATGAATCGCCAAAGAATACTTATTATTAAGGTCGATAACCAAACCTTTACCAAAGCGCTTTACCGCAACAGTTCTTCCACCTTCCAGGTGTGAGAGTTGGCTTGGGGGAAGTATAAAACCTTTAAGTTTAACACCAATGATCTTTTTTCCAACAAGATATTTTTCTAGACCTTGACGGATTGTTTCAACTTCGGGTAATTCCGGCATATGTAGATTGTTGTAGCAGCCTTCCTGCAACCGGGTCGGTTACAATTAGGCCTCTGTAATAGTATGAAAACTATTAATTTTTAACATTTTCAACAAAATTAATAATATTCCGTTTAAAGTTTCCAAAGGAATATTTTTCAGCTTCAAGGCGGGCATTTTTTTTCATCTCCTCGTATTTTCCCTCTGTTAAATCCGTTAACTCGTTGATCTTCCCAATCAGTGAGTCTTCGTCGAATTTGTCAAATAGATATCCATTAATACCTTCTTTGACTGTTTCTTTCAATCCCCCTGATGCATAGGCTATTACAGGTAAACCATGTCCCATAGCCTCTATTGGGGCAATTCCGAATTCCTCATCAACTGATGCAAAGAGAAAGGCTCTTGCATTTTGATACAACATAGAGAGAGTATCATCAGAAATATTTCCTAAAAATTCCACTGTTTCACCGGCGATAGATTTTAGATAATGTTCGTCACGACCTGATCCTATAATTTTTAAATTAAACTTCATTTTGTTTGCAGCATTTAGAAGGATCTCAATATGTTTTGCCCTCGCCAATCTGGACACTGTTATATAGTAGTTGTGATTGCTACTTGAGTGCGGCCGCACTTGAGTTGTCATCGTTTGGGGAATATTTACTGGAGGATATATTACAACCGATTCTCGGCGGTAGAATTTTTCGATGCGGCGTTTTGTTTCTTCGGAATTGGCAATAAAGTAATTCACCCTTTGGGAAGAAATGTAGTCCCAGATGCGCAAGTCATGGTTGATGAGATGTCCGTATATTTTTACTGGGAAATACCTTTGCCATTCGCGCGCGGTTTCATAATAGTAAAGATAACGAGGTTGATGGTGCAAATAGCAGATATGAACAGTATTAGGTTTCGTAATAATGCCTTTTGACATATATGCTCCGGAAGAAGAAATAACAAGATCATATTGTGAAAGGTCAAAACTCTCCCAGATCCAAGGAGTGATAAAGCGGAATGGAGAATAGAGCTTTTTAATAAACGGCGCCTTATCTGCCCAGGAAGTAATAATATTCCAGTCTTTGAATTCATTTTTATGAATTCCTAAGGAGGCTGGGTTATAAAAAGAAGTAAAGACGTCGGCTTTTGGATATATTTTGTGAAGCGCAACTAAAACTCTTTCTGCGCCACCAAACTCCTGTAACTGATCGTGAACAAGCGCTATTTTCATTATATATATTATACAATTAAAGAATTGTCATGCTGAACCAGGTTCAACATCTGTTTTCTAAAATCAGATCCTGAATTAGATTCAGGATGACAGAAGGAAAAATATGACGATAATTCAGGCAGTGATATTGGGAGTAGTGGAGGGGATAACCGAGTTTTTACCCATCTCTTCGACATTTCACCTCATTTTTGCCTCAACTTTGCTCAAAATCAGTCAAAATGACTTCACTAAACTATTCGAGGTATTTATCCAATCGGGAGCTATTTTATCCGTTGCTCTCCTCTTCTTCACTGACGTCGTTAAATATAAAGAATTGGTAAAGAGAGTTTTAGTTTCGTTTTTACCGACTGCGATTGTCGGATTGGTCCTCTATACATTCATAAAGGAGGTACTTTTTGAAAATCAGATTTTTATGGTTGGAATTTTTGCTTTGGTCGGAGTAGTTTTCCTGCTCGTTGAAAGACTAATAAAAAAAGACAAAATTATACTGAAGAGAGACATGCAAAGTTTAACTTATAAGGAAGCAATCATCATCGGTTTGGTCCAGTCGCTTGCAGTACTACCTGGGGTATCTCGTGCCGGAGCGGTAATCATCGCAATGATGCTATTGCACTTCAAAAGAGATAAAGCCGCTTATTACTCTTTTCTTTTGTCAGTCCCAACCGTCTTTGCCGCTTCTTTTCTTGATCTCTATAAGATGAGAGATATGATTTCCAATTATTCGACTAATTGGATATTGCTTGGAGTTGGATTTATTTCGGCATTTGTTTCTTCTTATTTTGTCGTGAAATGGCTCATTCGATTCCTGCAACGAAATACCCTCGAGATCTTCGGTTTTTACCGTATCGTACTTGCTATAATATTGAGTGTTTTATTCCTAAAGTAGTCTCCGTAGTTCAACGGATAGAATAAGGGCTTCCGAAGCCTTTGATGGCAGTTCAATTCTGCCCGGGGACACTTTGATCCCGGTGAAACAAATGATATGTGGTTTTTATATATCGCAAGAGGCAAAGACGATACCTTATATACAGGAATCACGACGGATGTAAAAAGAAGGATTGATCAGCACAATAGAAAAGAAGGTGCGAAATCATTACGAGGTAAGATTCCTGTATCTTTAGTATATTTTGAAAAATGTTCTAATCAAATTGAGGCAGCAAAACGAGAAAGAGAAATCAAGGGATGGAAGAAAACTAAAAAATTACAATTAATAAACACTTCGCTTTGCTCAGTGTAAAGGGCCGGTGGCGCAATGGTAGCGCGCTGCATTCGCATTGCAGAGGTTGGGAGTTCAAGTCTCCTCCGGTCCACATGATTAAAAATATTATTTTTGATCTTGGGGGAGTAATTCTCACTCATAAAAAGACCTTGACTGAAGATATTCTTACCGATATTTTTCCTTCAATTAAAGATAAGGCCTTTTTATTTTACACAGAGAAAAAAAGACTGATAAGGACGGGGAAGATAACTTCAGATGAATTTTTAGCCAGCTTAATTAAAGAGCTGGGAAGTAGCATTGATTTACCAACGTTGAAAAAAGCTTGGATCGACGAATACAAAAGAGTTGCTCATATAGATAATAAAATATTAAAATTAGTTGACACGTTAAGTAAAAAATTTCACGTTTATTTATTTACGGATACAATTGACATCCACGACGAATATAATTCTAAACGAGATATTTACTCGCATTTTAAAAGAGTTTTTAAGTCATATGAAGAAGGTCTGATAAAACCAGATGTAAAAGCTTTTGAAAATGTTTTGCAAAAGATTAAAGCTAAACCTGATGAATGTATCTTTATTGACGATTTAGAAGAAAATGTAATGGCTGCCCAAAGCATTGGAATGATAGGAATTATATATACAGATATTAAACAACTAAGAAATAGTCTGTTCACAGTTGGAGTTTCTACTTAAACAATAATTTATTAATCTTCTAAAAAGTGTACTATTGTAGTATACTCTTACAACATTAAAGATTAAGTTCTAATATGGCAAAAATTTTGGAAAGAAGGAAGGCAATCCTTTTAAGAAATAAAGGTAAAACATATAGCGAAATAAGAGGAATAATAAAAGTAAGCAAAAGTACGTTGAGTTTATGGCTTAAATTTTACCCGTTATCCACTCGTCAGTTACAGCGTGTTAATAAAAACAAATATCGAGCAATCGAAAAATTCAGATTGACCATGAGAAAAAAAAGAGAAAAACGACTAGATCAATATTATCAAGCCCAACAAAAACGACTACTACCATTTTCAAGAAAAGAATTACTAATAGCAGGTTTGTTGTTATATTGGGGAGAAGGTAATAAAGCGAGCTCTCATACAATTAGTCTTAATAATAACGATCCTGGAGTACTGAAATTTGCACTCTATTGGTTATTAAAAGGGTTATTAATTCCCAAAAGCAAAATAAAAATCTACTTACATTTATATAAAGATATGGATATTGAAAAGGAAATAACTTATTGGAGTAAAATGCTAGATATTTCCAAGGCAAATTTCATAAAGCCATATATTAAAGAAAGCTCTCGATCAGAAATTGATCAGAAGGGATTTGGTCATGGAACGTGTGGTGTCACCGTTCACGATACAAAAATAAAAGAAACGATCTTAATGGGAATAAAAGGTATTTCGGACTATTATGGTAAGAAAATAGCTGATATTTGATATACTTAAATAATTAAAAATCGCACCGGTAGCTCAGTGGTTAGAGCACGTGTCTTATAAACACGAGGCCGATGGTTCGATCCCATCCCGGTGCACTCAATGAAACTCAAAAACAAGGTCGCTCTCATAACTGGTGCTTCGAGAGGAATAGGGAAAACTACTGCTCTACTTTTTGCACAGGAAGGCGCAAAAGTTATCATAAACTACAAATCGAGTAAAGAAAAAGCAGAAGCGCTGGCAAAAAAGATAGGAAAAATGGCATTAGCGGTTCAAGCAGATGTTTCTCAAGAAAAAGATGTAGAAAGATTAATAAAAGAAGCGGTAGATAGATTTGAAAAAATTGACATTCTCATCAATAATGCGGGTGAGATCATTCGACCGGGAGATTGGAGAGGAAACGAAAAGACTTGGCAGAAAACTGTGGACATCAATTTAACGAGTATTTGGTTAATGATTCGTCAGGTTGCCCCAATAATGCAAAAACAAAATGGTGGAAATATTGTCAACCTTACCTCGACGGTAGGAATTTTAGGCGTTGCCCCCGTCTTGGCATATTCTGCCGCAAAAGGCGGAGTTATTTCTCTTACCAAAGCATTTGCAAAAGAACTCGCTCCCTCAATAAGAGTAAATGCTGTGGCACCGAGTAACGTGAAAACTGATATGACAAGAGGAGCTGGTCAGGAACTGATAGACCGATTTAAAAGAATTACTCCACTTCAACGAATCGCCGAACCGGAGGAACTCGCAAAAGCAATACTTTTTCTTGCCTCTGAGGATTCAAGCTACGTCACTGGTCATGTCCTGGTTGTCGATGGGGGGTATAGCCTCAAATGAGAAAAACAGTACTTGTAGGAATAAGTAGTGGTATCGCTGCATATAAAACTCTCGATCTCATCGAAATTCTTCTGCAGAACAATCTTAATGTTGAGGTTATTATGACGGTTCATGCTTCCCACATGGTCCCGACCTCAATGATAGAAAACCTCACTAAGAAAAAAGTACACATGCATCTTTTCAAAAAAGACTTTAATCACAAAAAAATCCTGTCGGAAAGAAAAGTAGATCATATCGAACTCGCCGATAAAACAGATCTCATGGTGATTATTCCGGCAACCGCAAATGTTATCGCAAAACTTTCGCACGGCATAGCAGATGATTTTTTGACGACCACTTTTCTTGCAGTTACTTCACCAGTAATACTATGCCCATCCATGAACGTTCATATGTGGACGAATCCCATCACTCAAGAAAATGTATCCAGGTTAAAAAACTTCGGCTATCAAATTGTAGAACCTACAAGTGGAATGTTAGCATGTGGATATGAAGGCGAAGGCAGGCTTGAAGATATTCAAATCATTAAAGACGAAATACTAGCGAACTTAAAATATTCATCTTCGTTAAAAGGGAAAAAAATAATCGTCACGTCCGGTGGAACCAAAGAGAAAATCGATGACATTCGATACATCACTAATAGGAGTTCAGGCAAAATGGGTGCTGCTTTAGCGGACACTTGTTATCAGCGTGGAGGTGACGTGCTCCTTCTAAGAGCAAAAGGTGCTGTGAAAACGCGTTTCCCAATACCTGAGAAAACCTTTGAAACTGCCGATGAATTATTTTCTCTCATTAAACAACATATTCAAAAATATGATATTTGTTATCACGTTGCTGCAGTTTCTGATTTTAAAGTGGATCATGTGAAAGGAAAAATTTCAAGCAAAAAAAAAATTATTCTTGGATTGAAGCCGCGGATGAAAATACTTGATCAGATTAAGAAATTGAATTCTAGAATACGACTAATAGGTTTTAAAGCGGAATTTGGATTAGATGATAAGGCATTAATAAAAGCCGCATATAAAAAATTGAAAGAATCAAAAGCAGACTTAATTATTGCCAATAATGTTGGTAGAAGTGACCGGGGGTTCCAGGCAGATATGAATGAAGTAATTATTGTAAGGAATAAAAACGACTGTGAGAAAATTCTTTTGAAACAAAAAAAAGAAATAGCAGAGAATATAGTCAATTTTGTGGAAAAAAAATCTCAAGGGTCAGAGTAAAATTCACCTCTTTCTTCAGCTTTAATATAGATATACATCATATGGATAAAACCGCTAACCGATGATAAAATAATAGGCAGAATAGAAAATGGCTAAAAAACCTAGCCGAGGTAGCCAAGGTGGTCACGGCGGTGGTCTGAAAAACCTCAGATGTCAGTTCGACTCTGACCCTCGGCACAAGGTCCGATCCCTGTACTTTCAAATCTACGAATAGATTGATACAAAGGGCTAATCTCGGTGTTCGATAAGCCTGGATAGCTCCAGACTAATCCTGAAGGAAATATCGAACACAAAAGCACTCGGATTTGGCTAAGGTTTGACATTTGGTAGGTTGTACCAAGATTTTCAAATTTATGCTTCATGAACTTTACAATCGTCTCAAGATTATACTTGGCAAGTAACGCATCGTCTTTTGTTATTTGAGTGCTGGCTATTTGCTCCTCAATTAATCTATTTTGTTCTTTAAATATGTCATCCGAATATACACCACTTAAGTTCTTTTGGATAAGTGCTTGACGCATTTCATAAAATTTCTTTAGTTGGATATCTGCTTCTTCTCTTCGTTTTCTAAGTTGCGTACCTCGCTCAATAAATGTACGTCTTAACAAAGCAATAAAAGCATCTAAACATTCCTTTGTTGGCGAGACTGTTGAAAGAAAACTTTTTACGGCATCGTTTAGTTTATCAACGGGTATTGAAGGTGCTCCGCACCGTTTGTTACATAAATAATAAGCAAACTTTTCCCGTTTTCCTTTGCTCCATGCACCGGTTAATGGAGTCCCGCATTTACACCTTGCCAATCTTCTTAACGGAAATTCTGCATTGTCACGGCTTCGTCGAGCTAATAGAACATGAATATTGGTATTTCTCCCATCAAGAACTGCTTGCACCCGATAAAACAAAGTTTCCGATACCATTGGAATATGTTGTCCCCGAACTTCTTCAGGGTTTGTCTTAGATGTCAGTATTCCCATATAAAATTTATTGCGGAACATACGGTTTATTGCTTGAGGTGATAATAAAAATTCTTTACCTTTGAAAGGTTGTCGTAAGGCCCACTCATTCATAATTTTTGCCATTTCAGATAGTGTTTTGGTTCCTGTTGACATCAGATCCCAAGCCTCTTTGATTTTATCCCATCTTTTTGAATCTTTAACTGCGTAACCATTTTCATTTATATAGCCGAATGGCGGTGTTCCGAAACTTAATCCTGATAAAAACCTAGCTCTTAGTCCGTTTCTTGCTCGTTCACTTTTCACATCATTATCCATTTGAGCAAAACTGGCGAGCATCGACTCTATGAATTTCTCAGTTGGGCTATTACCTGTCGGTTCTGAAGCGGAAACGATCATAATGCCACACTCGGATAGTTTTTTTCTGATGGTTAAATAATCTTGTAATTGTCTTGATATCCGATCAATCCTGTATACGATAAGCGCATCTGTAGTTTTTTTGTTTTTCCGACAATATTCCAACATCTCAATAAGTGCAGGTCTTCCTGTTATGTTCTTGGCGGAACGTCCTTCTTCTTTGAATGTTTTTACAACAGACATTTTTCGTCTTTCTGCTTCCTGTTTGCATATTTTTTCCTGCGTGTCTAGGGAGAAATTATCTACTTGTTCTTCAGTTGAAACTCGAAGGTAAATCACTGCTTGCTTGGTTTGTAAATTACTGTTAGTTAATTCCATAGTTATTTTTCGTTGAGGACTTCTTTAAGAGTTTTACCTCCGAAAACCTCTTTTTCAAATTCATCAAGCCAACTATTAATTAAAAATTGGAATTTCGTAACAATGCAATGAATTTGTTCATTGGATAGATTTTCCGCAGTCTTCCCAAGTAATTTTCTTGTTTGTATAATCCTGTTCTTGTCCTTGTTTTGGGGAAACATATTGAGCAACAAGTTATCAAGAGTCTTTAGTGGAGCTAACGGGTGTATTGGTTGTTGAGATGTACTCATTTTTTGTGATTTAACAGGAGCTTGAGTGATAGCTTTTTCTATTGGATAAAGCGGCAATTCTTGAATTAACATATGGTTTCTTAACTATCTATATATAGATAGTATATATCGAAATATAGATAGTTGTCAAGTGCAAAATACTTGTTTCATCTCAGGCACAGATAACGTCCTCACCGACTAGGACAATACTCGTGCGTAAGCTTATACAGCTCTTGAGCCGAAAACTATAAATGAACTATCCATTATTACCTATACCATGTATAGATAATAAGAAATGAAGTAAATGATGTATAATTACTACACTTTTCCTTATTAATACCTGCTGTCCTTAAAAATTATATAACCTTAAACAAATTACCAGTTACTAAATACATAACCTATCATGAACTATAAACAACTTCCTACAATAACTCCTAAACAAAAAGAAATCATCGATCTTGTTTTTAAATTCAGATTTATCAATAGACATCAAATACAAAGACTGTTCAATCATAAAGATGCCAGACGCATAAATACCTGGCTTAGGGATTTAGTTAACAAAAATTATTTAGGGAGAATCTATTCAACAAAGTTACTGGAAAATACTAAGCCTGCTATATATTACTTGGGCAATAACGGCATTATTTTTATTCGATCCAAGAAGGGTGAGGAATATCAGGCAGAATATGAACATTTGGATTTTAAGCACATGAAGAAATTCTATGAGGACAAACATGCTTCACAAACCTTTATTAATCACTGCGTAGCCATTTCTGAGTTTTATACCCAATTTAAAGAGTTTGAAAGAGCCAGTAAGCAGGATACGTTAGAATATGACGTTGAAACAAAAACTGAGATGTGGATAACCAAACAATTACATCATTATCCTGATGAAGATTTTCAAGAAATTAAAACATCGATTCCTGATCTTTATATCGAGAAGGTCAAAAACCCATACAATAAAACTCTTCAGATTGAGACGTTCTTCCTTGAACTTTTTGATCCTCATGTCCCCAGATACGGTATACTTTACAAAATCAAGGAATTTATTAAACTCAAAGAGGAAGGTTCCTGGAAGCAATATGCTGGTCTAGATGATAAATTTCCAACAATTTTTTTAATCTTTCCTCACTACCGGAAGATTAATATGGTCATTGATAAAATACGGGAACAGCTTAATGGAAGTTATGAGTCTGATGACATTACTATTCAGACTACTACTTACCAGAAGGCAATTACAGAGAAGATTACCAATAATAGTATTTGGACGAAAATTATTTTATCCTCGACGTCGTAAATGCGGTTATAAGCGACACTTTGATTACTTTCATGCTCTCGTTGCGTTAACGGCTTTTTAAGGAAAGATCGTCTTCATACACATTATGTTATAATCTATTATTGTGAAAGCCTAAATAATTAATCAACCATAATGAAACTTACACCTACAATTAAAAAACTTCTTATTTACTTTGGTGAGGATATAAAAAGAGATGGTTTAAAAGAAACTCCAATAAGGGTTGAAAGAATGTATGAGGAGCTATTATCAGGGTATAAAAAAGATCCAAAATCAATTTTTAAGAAATTTGAAAGCGAATCGTATAAGGGTCTAATAACAGTGACTAATATAGATTTTTTTAGCCTTTGTGAACATCATTTACTGCCTTTTTTTGGAAAAGTAAGTATTGGGTACATCCCTAATGGTCATATTCTTGGATTGTCTAAATTTGCAAGATTAGTTGATATTTATGCGAAAAGACTTCAGGTTCAGGAGCATTTAACAACGCAAATTGCGAACTCATTAATGAAGCATCTGAATGCGCAAGGAGTGATTGTACATATTACTGCAACCCATTTATGCATGAGCATGAGAGGTGTTAATAAAACAAATGTGGTAACAAAAACAACAATTGTTCGTGGTGTATTGAAAGAAGATCAATATCTGCAAAATCAATTTTATATGCAAATCTAACGAAATGACAATTACTAAGATAATTGAATTTGATATGGGTCACAGAATTCCCAATCATAAATCACAATGCAGAAATCTTCATGGACATCGATATAAGTTAGAATTAAATATTGAAGGTGAAGTTCAGAAGGAGGTTGGGAGAAGCGAGGAAGGAATGGTATTCGATTTTATTGACGTTAAAACATTACTTATGAATGAAGTGCATTCTAAGTGCGACCATGCATTTATGTTTTATGAAAAAGATCCAGTGCTGGCGGTGTTTGCTAAAAAAAATAAGTCATTAAAATTTGTATCAGTTCCATTCATTCCAACGGCTGAAAATATTTCTGATTGGATTTTTAACATACTATCGAAAAAGATAGAGATCATTTCAAAAAAAAAGTTTCATCTTCAAGGAATAAAATTATGGGAAACGCCAACGAGTAGTGCCTTTATTAGCAAAAAAAACTGAAATGAAAATAAAAAAAAATACAAAAAGAGCCTCAGATTTTTTAAAAAGTAAAGTCCCAAAAAAGTATAAGGACTTTGATAAACTGCGAATGATGGAGGAGTGTTTTAAGGTTTCAGGAGATGGTGTTTTTTATACGGTTCAAGGTGAAGGTATAAGTACGGGTCTTCCTTCTTGTTTTCTTCGACTACATACTTGTAATTTGAGGTGTGTTTGGTGTGATACTTGGTATACCTGGAATCATAATACGAAAGAATTTTGGACGGAATTTCAGGATTGGAACATCGAAAAAACAAAAGAAAAAATTGAAAAAACTTGGGGATGTGAAAATTCATTAATTCAAAAGAGACTAGTAATTACTGGCGGTGAACCTTTAATTCAAAAAAATAAAATAGATAAATTAGTTGAGTTGATGCCTGGAT
>Ga0155156_184_pt1 | contig 14415 bp, 12 predicted proteins | sample RifCSPhighO2_01_FD_106124 | JGI IMG/M metagenome (GOLD analysis project Ga0155156, IMG submission 106124) | Candidatus Roizmanbacteria bacterium RIFCSPHIGHO2_01_FULL_39_8
CACCCACATGGTTGACGGGTTGGTTTTTAAAAACAATTCCCTCACGAACTTAGCCAACCAGATGAACTATGCACTCACTCATCCCAACAGCATGAGGGTAATGGCAGAATGCGCAGAGCAGAATATAAAAAAAATATACGCGAGGAAGCTTTTTCCTGCATATCAGAAAAGCATTAATACTGTCATGAATCGGGTAAACAACTCTTAATCACCGCTTGCTATCATCACAATAATTGAATATAAGTAGCCCGACAAAAAAACTAAGTCTCTGCATGCTAAGCCTATAAATTGTAACGGCGCAATTGGGATAAAACTTGGACTCCATCGCATGGAGCGGGATAGTGCGCTTCGCAAAACATTAACAGAACCTAAACCCAGTGTACTATTGATACGATAATAATAATGAAATTCATACGTCCCGAAGCCGTACCAAAACCACTGTCTCATAAAATCAATAAAACGTGTTCTAAAATCGTGATATATTTGTAATTCTGGACAAAAAAATACTCGTTCTCCTGATTGAAGTATCTGATAAGTAATCGAAAGATCCTCTGAAGAAATTTTCATCCTTGGATCAAACCGCAACATGTGCTTCTTTATAAAAGAGAGTCTATAACAAGCGTTATCTCCAAAAATAAAATCTCTATATCCTTTATAACCCTGTTCATATCTTAGGATAGTTCCCCAAAGGGTATTCCAAAAATTTGATTTATAATACGGAACTCGTGGTCCCGTAATAACAACGCATTGATGATTTCTGGAAAATACATCTTTGATCGTTTTTATCCAATTTATTGAAGCTATTTCGTCATCATCAATAAAGGCAACAATATCGCTTATACAACAGGCGATACCTGTGTTTCTCGCGAAAGAAATACCTGTTTTGACACGAGACTTATACACCAACCGTACTCCGACTGTTCTGCATAATTTCTTTATGTATGGAATGTAAAACGCACTGAGAAATAGCGTGCTGCTGTCGATAACAACAATAGCGGTGGGTAACGTAGAGTTTGCAAGCAGCGACAAAACTACTCGGAAAAGTTTTTCCGGTCGATCTTTTGTAACAATAACAACGTCGACAGATAATCCCATCATGAAATTCTCTGAAAATAAGACAGAAGCTTTTTTGCCCTAGCGCTTTGAGAAAATTGTGCAAGGACTTTTTCTCTGGCGTTGTTACTTAATCTCTCTCTTTTAGCAGGTCCCAATAGATATTGCCTTTCTATTTCTTGTGAAAAAGCACGACTTGTCTTTGTTTTCACAATAATACCATTTATATAATTATCAATTACCTCTGAAGTTGCCCCAATAGAAAATGCTATAGCTGGCGTCCCGGATGACATTGCCTCTATTAGGACATTTCCGAATGGTTCTTCCCATACAGAGGGAAACAATAAGTAATCTATTGATTGATAGAAGTCGGAAAGATTCCTGTATGGAATTTTCCCAACGATAGACACATTACGATATTTCCGTAAGCTCAAAACCTTTCTTTGTAAACCCGCCAAGTGCTCTTTTTCCCAATCAGAACGATCCCATATATCTATGTCTCCAGCAATAATAAAAGACATGTGTTTTGCAATGTCGCTTTGATTCGCGCGTTTTACCACATCAACCAAAACATTAATCCCCTTCTCTGTACTCCAAGTACCAACATATCCAAGTCTCAAGTGACGCTTATTGAAACCAACACTTTTCTTAATAAATATATCTGTATCAACGTTATTATGCAAAACCGACAACTGGTTTTCAGGAATAGACGGTTTCGAAGCAATAAATAATTTTTTAAGGGCCAATGAACAAAAAACAAAGCATATTTGCTGAAATCGCTTAGTAAATAGAGTGGAAAAATAGAACGTTCGTGGACCTAAGTCCTGACACATAACCAAGGTTTTTTTCTGCGCTAATATACCAACAAGCGGAACCTGAAACACATAATAGTAGTCAAACTTCCTACACACAAAGATAAATTGAAAAACATATAGCATTTCAAAAACCCGTGTAGCGAAAAAGTAAATTATTGCAAATGTGCGCCGAATAAATCGATTCCGACTACATGAAGCCTTGTTTAATAAATCCAAAAATGCGTTAGGGTAAAATAGCTGACAGAGCCTCATCGAGGTGGGCCAATTTCTCAATTGCGCTGCAGAACAATACAGCGTAGAGAAATGAAGTTGATTCAATAACTGGAGATCGCTGATAGCTACGCGTTCTGTTCCTGCAGTACACTCAAAGTCAATCTTTCGTATGTCTGGTCGCAGCAACACGGCTACAGATCGTTTCGTCTTGTCCATCATAGTATAATCACCATCACATGCAACATCGCGTAAACGCCTATCTCGGGCGTCATCTACAGATAAGTGTTTTCTTACTAGTATTTTTGTATTGCACTATTCTTTATCTATCACCTGATAGCTTCAAATTTGGAGTTGCCATAGCTCTGTTGTTCATCGGAATCGTGTATATACTAACAAAAAATCTTTTTGCGTCTTTGTTCATTGCTTTTTTAGTATCCTCACAATTCTTTTTTCCAGCAAAAACATATCAATTTGAATACGCTTCGCCCGCAGAATATATTTATGAACTACTCCCAAACGGTATATTTGAATCTATAGCTATTACCCTTGCTGACGTTTGTAGCGGGTTAATGATTATATATTTTGTAAAAGTAAAACTTTTCGATCACAACGACATCCCCCCAAAAAAGGGTGTTGTTTCCCAACAGCATAAATCCCTGATAACCATACTGCTTCTTGCCTGGCTATTCTATTTTAGTATTTCCCTATATAGCTCGTTATATCTTTCATTTTCACCAGCGTTCTCAGTAAACTTATTGGCACAATACGGAAATATGGTCGTTATGTTTTTAGGTGTATTATATTTTTTCCGTCATGCAAAACGCCTCATACGAGTATTTTATGTTGTTCTTATTGCCATCTTACTATTTCAAAGTGTTCTTGGCACATTCCAATTTGCCAAAAGCCTCACTAGTTACGGATCAAACGAAAAACTTCCTTCTGTAGACCTGGAGCAAAGTGTTGACTTTTCTCGTGTAGAGGGAATATCCGGCCATCCAAATGGACACGCATTTATTATTGCGAATCTTCTCATCCTCACATTTCCCTTCGTTTTAAAAAACAAAAAAAGCAAGTGGTGGATAATCTCTATTCTCGGATTCCTCAACATCGTCTTTTCACAAAGTAGAGTTGTATGGGCTGCTCTGATAATGCTAATTCCCCTGATCTGCATTCTTTATGCATCAAGTCTGCGCTCCACGACAATCAGATTAATAAAAGCAAAATATTTCTATCTGGTAATGCTAGGCGTACTCACTTTATCAATTATTATCCTCCCGAGACTACAAGCAAGCATCCTCTTTTTTACAGAAGAAGGTGGTGGAACTTTGCGCCTCAAGATGCTCTCGGAGGGGTGGCAACTATTACAGTCGTCCCTGTGGACCGGCTTCGGTGCAGGAACCGGCGTCCGAGTCCTTCTTGATAATTTTTCCAATGGATATATTGCTACATTTCCGTTTCCTATCCATATTGCATATCTGCAAATTGCTCTTGAGTCGGGAATTCCTGCAACAATAGCCTTTTTTATCCCTATCTTTCTCATTATAAGAGAATGGCTTCAGCTCGACAAAAACATCAAGAGACGTAATCATATATTATTAAGCACAGTGTGTTGTATCATTGTAGTGCTCGTGTACTATGCGCTCCAACCTGTTTATGGAAGACGTGAATTTGTTATTCTAGGAATTATTTTTGGTTCTGGTATTGTATCACTTACAGAGAGATCAAATTCAAAATACCATGAGTTTTAAGCTTGGCACCAAAAAAATCCTGGGTGGTCTTGCGCTGACAGACTGGATTTTTGTTTGCTTCGGCGCTGTATTATTGTTAAGTTTTTATTTATTTTTTAGACGTGAAGTGATTTTTATTACCGCTCGGTTTAAAGTGACCGACGAAAATATTTTGTACGCAAAGACTACTCCGAATAACGAATTTACGACAAGCTTTATGGTGGGGGATACTGAAAGAGATGAACTTGGCCGTGTGGTATCAGAAATTATTGGCGTAGAATCATACAAAACCGTGCCGGAACAACATGTCGTCTACCTAGACATTAAATTAAAATCGGTTTATAACCCGCGAAAAAAACAGTATTCTGTGCGAGGAAAAAATATTATTTTTGGTGAATCATTTACATTTTCGTTCACCAAGGTACGCTTTAAAGCATTAGTCGTCGATTTCCCTGGATTTCGAGATCCTCAGGGTATAAAATTTAAAAAAACTATTGTAAAAACACAACTACGCTATGATAGCAGGGGATTTTCCGACGTCTACGGCGTACCAAATTTCGTCGCGGCTGCAGTCAAAAAAGGAGACATTGTCACTGATTCCAAAGACAACGTTCTTATCAAAATACTAGACGTAAGCATACAATCGGCAAAGCGCCTCGTTGTCTCAAGCAGTGGTCAACCTTTTTTGGTCGATGATCCGTATCTTAAAGACGTCTACTACACAATAGAGCTTGCCACAAAAGAGGTGGACGGAAAAACATATATGTTTGACTATATCCCTGTTCTCATCAATACAGCTGTGCCCATTAATATGAATACGGTCAGTATTTGGCCTACCATCACAGAGATTATTCAATAAAATCGTCTCTTAAATATTTTCTGAATACATCTATAAGCAACGCATTGGTCTTTTGAGCCTCATAATTATCAACAATAGTCCGCCTGGCCCTCTCTTGTATCTTCTGTTTTCCCTTTTTAGACAATTGAAGAATTTCTTCTATCGCATGAGCGATGTCTCTTGGATCTGTGGATTTGAGCAAAAATCCATTTATGTCAGAAACAATAACTTCATCGATACCCCCTAGGTTACTCGTTAAAACTAGGCACCCCGTTGCCATAGCCTCTTTTATGGCGTTAGGCTGCATGTCTCGATCTCCACTTAAGTCTACCTCAGAAGGCAACACAAATATGTCCGCATCCTGAAGTAACGCTCTGAAACGATCTGTGTGGCCCATGGGGCCAACGAGTTTTACTCGATCTGTAAGACGAAGCCTGTATATAAGCTTCTGAAGAGTTTTTCGCTGCGAACCATATCCTACGATCAGGCACTGGATTGCTATGTGTTTTTGTTTCAATAGTGCTATTGCATGGATGAGCTTATCAAATCCCTTCATCTTTTCTATTCTTCCCACACTCACAAGACGCACGGTGGGGTTTTTAGTTTGACCTTTTGCTACTTTGCGTCGTGGCACAAAAAACTGTACGTCCACGCCAGTAGATGATACCACGTGCATATGCGCCTTTATTTTTTCGTCAACGCTAAAAAATTCTACCGCGTACTGCCGAGAATATTTTGACTGAAAAAGCGTAAAGTCATAATTCATAACTTTTTGGCGTAAAAATGCCGTATCTGAGAATAAACCGAAGGTGTGAAATATAATGCCTCCCGGTAAACCGCTAAAGAACTTACAAAACAGTCCAATAAGAGATATTCCTTCTGCATCATGCACATATAAAAGATTCACATTTGAGGAGATAATTATTTTTATTAACATCCCTGCTAAAACAAAATGTCGTAAGTTTGCCCAATTGAAAATTTGCGTAAGTAAAATTACGCCACGTAAATATCGAATAGGATGTCGAACAAAAAGAAGCGCATGTGTAACCAAAACTGTCCAAGGGTGTTTGTGCAGTGACTCTCCAGCAAAGATATGCGTTTTTGCAAACCCTATTTCCTTCTCGCGGGGATGGGATACTCTGGAAGAACCGTGTGATTCGTAAAACACGTGGCCCTGAACACCTGACTGCTGCAAATAGTACAGCTCATTGAGAATAAACGTTTCACTAAGTACTGGATACTCTGAAAGAAAAAAGCCGATTTTCATACCATTGTCTTGTTTCCTATTAACACTACGAATTTCTTTAATTCTTTCATAAACCGTTGCCGACTAAATCGTTTTACATGCTCCAAAAGATCTGATGCTCTAATATTCTTTACATCGAATGTTGTAAGAACGCGGGCAAGTGCTTCTGAAGTATATTCTCGGAAAAAAATGCCGGTTTTTCCTTCTACAACAGTTTCGAGAGCGCCTCCGCCTTGATAGGCGATCACGGGCACCCCGTAAGCCATAGCTTCCACGGGAGCAATTCCAAAATCTTCATTTTGCGAGGGGAAAATAAATGCTTGAGCTGATGCATAGAGTTTCCAAATCTCTTTATCTGGAAGGAAACCCAAAAAATCTACTGTGGGTCCTGCTAGTGACCGAAGGTATTGCTCATACGATAGGTCATATGCTACACCCACGAGTTTGAGTGGTAATCCAAGCTGGGAGCATGCAATGACCGGCAACTCCAATCCTTTTGTTTTATCAATCCGGGTCACACATAAAAAATATTTCCCTTTCTGTTTCTTTGGTATCCGAGAGGGGATGTGAACGGGCGGATAAATGACGGTACTTTCAATACCGCATATGCGTAAAAGTGTATCGTGTGTATGTTTTGAATTGGTCAGGATATATGGCGTCGATCGCAAGGCGCGAATATATAAAAATCGCAATAAACCAGCATAGGTGGATATTCGCTGGAGTGGTGACGGCGGTTCCAGACCAAAAACGTTTTTTGGCAATGAATGAATGTATTGAATATGCACTGGTCGCTTGACGTGTATAAGGTTTGAAAACACATACGCAGAACTAGAAATTACAAGATCGTACTTTTCAAGATTGAATTTTGACCATACCAGCGGAGAAACACACTGAAAGAGAGAAATATGACGCATCAAAAGTGTTCCTTGTGTCCACGAGGAGTGTAGTCGCAAGGGGGAAAGATCCGGAAAAAATCCGCGGACGGTTCTATCATCCGAAAACGCGGTATACACATGAGCATTAGGAAAAACCGCAAGGAGCCCTTGCAAAAATCGTTCGGCCCCTCCAAATTCAACCAATGAATCATGCACCAGTGCAATCTTCATGATTGTCTATTCTATACCAATCGAAATGATAGGGTACAATATTGCCATGAAGGTAAGCGTTCTCGTTGCTACCAGAAATAGAGCCAGACTCCTCAAGCACTGTTTGCATTCTCTACAGAATCAGACCACGCCACCCCTGGAAATTGTCGTCGTTGACAACGACTCTACGGACGACACTAGAACTGTTTGTGATGGGTTCAAACAAACACTCCCAATTGTATACCAGAAAGAGAGGCGCGTTGGGCTACCGTTTTCTCGTAACAGATCTCTACAATTTGCCCGAGGAGACCTCTGGGCATTCATTGACGACGACTGTATCGCAAATCCAGAGTGGCTCAAACAAATCCTTGCTCATTTCCAACAATATCCACAGACTGTTGGCGTTATCGGTATAACACTGAATGCGTGCCCTATAAATATTTCTTCGTGCGTAGAATACGTTTACTACCTACGGTGGTTGGACAACCATGTCGCAGACGTTCATGACGTAGGGAAATTATCTTCTGGGTTTTGTATTGATTTCAAAAATGCGGCGTTTCGGGCTTCATTCATAAAACAATTCAGATTTTCTACCAACGCTCCATATGGGGACGTCGGAGACGAGGACGTTGAGATAGGATATCGCCTCTACAGAGCAAGTCAAAACATCTATTACAACCCCAATATCCGAGTAACCCACCGATACTCAACGACTATTCAGCGTCTTTTTGTAAGAAACTTTTGGAACGGCTATGCAAATCAGGTGCTATATCGAACTCACGGTCTAAACGTACGCACGTTCAAACCAAAATTCCCGACAAATCAATCTGCTCTCGTAAAACACAAGGTGCCTAGTGCGGTTTCCTATAAGATTATTAGAACCATATATCCTCTATTTTCACGGTTTGGACGACTCTATGCTCTTACCAATACCAAAAAACTGTCTATACCCAAAAGGACATGAACACAGCGAACATATCGATCTTCAAAAGATACCCCGTCCTGATTCAAGTAGGAGTTTTTCTCCTGTATGTTCTTATTGCAATCATCGCGACATATCCGGCGATTATCCACTTCACGACTGCATTTATTGGCGACGGGGGAGACAATATCGAATATGTCTCTTACCAATATTTGGTACAAAAAAATCTTTCGGAAGGGAAATATCCCTTCGCGTATTCATATGTTTATAGATATCCATATGGGTTCAACTTCGGCGCAGCCAGCGATGCAAGGCTAATATCATTTGTGGGCGGCCTATTACTACCGGTACTTGGTGATACAGCTACATTTAATGGTCTTGTTTTGTTTTTCCTTGCGCTCAATGGCTACTGTGCATTTCTATTATATAAGTCACTTACATCCTCATATCGACTAGGAATTCTCGGTGGCACTATATATGGGTTCGCATATTTCGTCTTAGCGCGCGGCGCAGGTTTTGTAAACCTTATGCAAGTGTTTGGCTTTCCGCTTGTGGGATTTTCGTTGTTGCAAATTCTGAAAGAAACAAAAAATCCCGCGTCGTATGTTTGGCTATTGTGCTTTTCTTATCTGCTCCTCGCGCTATCTTCTCTTCAATATCTCCTTATTGGCATAGGCGCTACGTTCTTACTGGGCGTATTTTTTTGTATTTTGTACCCTTATGAAACAAAAAATTTCCTCTTAAACAAAATCGTCTCGTTTAAAAAAACCTGGGCGCTTGGAGCAGTGGTTGTCACCATATTATTTATTGGATTTTTTTATCACTTTGTGATCGAGCTTATACGGGGAGGCTTCTCCAGGGAACTCCCTGGGTGGCCCAAGGACATGCTGGGATACATTGTTCCCAGTGCGTTTTTTCCTACTGTAGTCCAACGTATATTTGCGTTACAAACTCGCGTTACTATCAAACCAGAAATAGATGGGGCGCTCTTTTTAGGATTTATTGAACTTGTAATATTTCTTTTATTTGTCTGTACGCGATTCAGACATAAGCAATACCTACTCTTTGTCATTCCCACTTTTTCCTTTTGGATTCTTGCTCTAGGGACGCAAACAGCGAGCGGTCGTCTGCTACCATATTATTGGCTCAAATATTTTTATCCGTTCAAGGTGATCGCAGAATCTGAACGACTAGTCAACATATTTTATCTTTTTATCACAGGAGCGGTACTGTCATATCTACAGCCCGTACTCAAGAGATACTATGCCAACGTCATCTTGCTCGCCGTAAGTATTTTAGTTCTTATGGAGCGGATAGGTTTTTCCTACTATATAGTCCCAGCCAACGACTTTCGAAGTGCTCCTTACGAAGCAGTTGTGGCAAAAACGCCCGGAAGGAGCATACTAGATTTTCCCCTAGTCTTAGATCTGACCAATTTTCACGGAACGGAATACAATCTCCTACCGTTTTATTATCAAAAAAATATTATAGAAGGGTATTTTCATTGGATTGGCGATAATACTACTTCAAAAAGATTTGTCACGAGTCCAGAAATGAAGCGCTATTTATGCACTTGGAGATCTTCATCGCGAGAAACAGAAAAAGAGCAAATAGACAGTGTAAATGCGCTTATATCAATACTCCAAGAACTAGAAATACATACTATAGTTATTCACAAAAAACAATTTTACCGTTCTGAGTGTTATAACGCAAGGAAACGAATTTCATACCTGCTACAAGATATGTCTCAAGACGAAGCACAAATTAGTCCCAACGACTATCTTGGTCAAGCTGTCAATTCAAATAGGCCTGGGGTTCCGTTTAAGCGTATATATATCGATAACGATGCTATCATCTACTCCACAACGGAACTCAATACTTCCGTTGTTTGATATTTAGCAAACCAAAATTCTGCGCTTTCGTATCTGATCAGTTACGCCTTTTGCACATTCGAGCAGTGCGCCAATAAATATCTTTGGCTTGATTATGTTTCCTAAAATACTTTGGTATGCCTCACAGGGAGTCCAACAATTGGGACACTTTTTTTGCTCAATAACCGAAATCGTTTTTTTTGTCTTCTCCTTGTTCCACATATTTTGAAGATTAAAATCAAATTCTCTTAAATTTCCTAACGATAGTCCCCACATACCGCAAGGGAATACTTCCCCATTGGGATTAATAAAAATCGAGCTCCGAAGCGCGTGACAGGAAACCGGTGTTTTCTTTAATTCGAGGAATTCTCCTATGTAACGCTGGTACATGCGCTCCATGAGGGCTACGCCGGAAAAAACAAATCTTTTTTTCTCGTTATATTCTTTTATCGTATTAAATATAGATTGACTTAAGTAAAGGTTTGTTGCGGTGTTTGCGTAGTAATGAGATGAGTGGTGAGCCACATTAAAATGAATGTCGTTCCGATCAAGGTCAGGTATCACTTTTTTTAACTCTAAATACATCGCTTCAACCTGATCTACGTTGTATCCTGAAATGGTCATACCAAAAACACAATCAAACCGGTATGATTTAAATAGTTTAAGTTCTTTGTAGGTTTCTACGGCTCGTTTCCAATTATTATGAATCCCTCGCAGGGTATCGTGAACAGGAGATGTTCCATCAAGCGATATTGACACAACAAATCTATTGACATTTTTAGACAAAATCTTTTTTACGCCCTGCACTATCCTTTCTGTCATTATGCCATTGGTGGGGACATGTAGTAGGTATAGATTTTTTTGCGTTTCTAATATCACCTCAACAATACTCACGAGGTTTGGGTGCAGAAATACCTCGCCTCCTGTCAAGTCTATCCACTGAAATTTATTATTGTTAGAGAAAAAATTTTGAACTTCTTGCATTGATAGTTCTTGATGATCTCTCTTTTTCCAAATATTACAGATGAGACACCTCGAATTACACTTATATGTTACTGCGTACGTTAATTTATAAGGTGACGTTCTCCGAAAAAAATTGGAACTCAAAGCAGATAAAATCAAATTACTTACTAGCTTCATGGTACAACCTGAAATACTCGTATTTCGTCTGCAACCTGACGATCGTCCTGCGATTTATATGTGGTAATCAATAAAAGCTTGTTTGAGGGTATACATGTTATCTCTTCTGTCTTTTTATACGTAACAAGCAGTACCTTCCTGTATTTATTTAGCAAAATCTGAAACGAAATTGGTCCGTCATTGCAGTCTAGCTTATCTCCTCTGTTATTGTTCCGGACATATCCAAATAAAGGGGTTTCCCAATAATGATTGAGTGGCCAATCGGCCAGTATAAAAGCATTAAAATAATTTCTTTCTAGAAAGGAAATGGTCTTTTTTTCGTATCTTATTTGACTAAATAGCCTTAAATCAGAGTCGCCTGCTCCATACGAGTTTTCATAATTCAAAGACCAATAATTTGTCAGACTAAAAACAAAGCCCAATACGACAACAATTGTCATATAAATCTGGGAACTTAATATAATTCTCGACAGAAAAAAGGAGAAGAGCATTAATACGAAGGGGTAGGTAATAAAGTAGTAACGAGACAGCTGTGGTCCAGATAGATGATAAAGGAAATAAAATACATACAAAACGACGAGTAACAGAATGCTACTTCTTTGATCTCGTTCAACCCCTCTCCTGTTTAGAATTATAGAGAGGCTGCTACTTACTACTACCGATAATATGATCCAAAATGCTATTCCCGGATAAACCCAATTGATAACATCGAATACTTCGTTAGAAAGTACTCTTGCTATGAGGTTGGATACTGAAAACAATGAGACGTTATATGGCCAAAGGTACCAGCCCAACCAAATTTTATTTCCCATCATCCAGAGTGTAAAAACGACCAACGGAACGAGCAAGTACAGTCGCGATAAAACCCAGCATGTCAAAGAGTGGTTGTCTTTTTTCCTCTTATGAAAAGCTCTAATCAGTTCATGGCTGAACAGAAAAACCGGCAAAAAGACCGCTGTTTCTTTTGTTAAAACCGCTGCAGAACCTGCAATAATGTACAAACTGGGTTTTTGAACAAAAAAGAAGTACAGTTGCAAAATGGACAATGCTGTAACCGGCAGTGCATCTTGAAAAACGAAGCTTTGAGCAAAATAAAGCGGCGTAAAAAATAAAAGAAATGCCGATGATAGTGCAACTAAATTACCAAAAAGCCTTCTGGCGAGTAAAAATTGGAAAACCAGCAGCAGAGAAGAAAAGAAAAGAATAATTATTCTCCCCCATGCTAAATTCGGTGAAAATAAGGCAAACAACACCGAAGCACTCCAAATCAACAACGGTGGTTTATATCCCCAAAAGCTAACAAAGGGATTTAAATTGTTTCCTTTGACGGCCAAAACCCCATTAAAATAATTTACCTCGTCGTAATGAGCTGGCAACTGTAAATATATTATATGTAAAACTACGTTCACCGCGCATAGCACAACCAAACACAAAATATATGGATGCAGGGTCTGTCTTTTAAACATGAATTATATAATATTTCGAAACAAACACCACAGATATCTCCAGCTCACCACGAACAAATTTATATGAGAATTACCGTATTTCCTTTCGTACTCATGGCTAGCAACCTCTACTATCCTAAGTCCCTTCTTCAGGGCCTTAATTACCATCTCTTGTTCTATGGTAAATATACTTTCGGTAAGTCGAATGCTTCGAAGTGAAGATCTCTTAACAGCCCTGAATCCATTCTGCGAATCTTTAATGTGGGAATGAAAACGCATATTTATTATTGAAGTAATAATCAGGCTCCCAATCGTCCTAATAGCTTTTTCTATAGAACCGTATGATTCATCACTCCCTCCTAGGGCACGGGATGCTATAACCACGTCCGCTTTATTTTTGATTATTGGGTCTATCAACCGAGGTATGTCCAAAAAATCATGCGACCCGTCTGCGTCCATAAATACGATTACGTCTCCGGTTGACTGACCGATTCCTTTCCTTAGTCCGGCGCCCTTTCCTTTGCCGTTATCCATAATGACCCTTGCGCCTGCTTGTAAAGCAATCTTCCTAGACAAATCTTTAGAATGCCCATCAACAACAACGATTTCGTCTACAAAGGGACGCGCTCCACAAATAACCGTCTCTATGGTTTTTTCTTCGTTTTTGACAAGAATTATAAGTGAGATATGATGAGACATAGTCACATCTGCCGTCTTCGCGTAGGCGTTACTTCCTACTTTCGATCATCATATTAGGTATATCGAACAACACCCGCATTTTATGTTTTTGAATGGCATCCTTTGCCGTACAAATAATCCAACAATCATGACATTTCTGAGCTAATGGTAAAAAATGCTGTTTTGCTTTACTATTCCAAATTTGATCAAATGACTGTTGTTTCAGATTTCCAATTGGCCAGCTCTTGAGGTGACACATGAAGATATTTGCAAACGGGTCCATATAAAAAAAATTTTCTCCTGCTCCGCAGGGTAGGGGGCGGCGATGCGTCATCATATAGTAGTAAGATTGCTTATTAAACCAAGCCTTCGCCCAGCTCTTGGGATTCGCCGACTTCATCTGCTCATTAAACAGCCAATCGAAATGTTCCTTAACTTCCTTGGGGTCCGGACGAAGTTGCGTTTTCTCCTTCCCGAAATAAACAGGAGAATCGTGAACGATATTGAGAGAAAAATTTATATGCTCTTTTTTCGTATATGCATAGACATCCCTTAACTCATGTTTATTTTGTTTCATGAGGGTGTAAATAATTCCAATATCAATCACGCCTTTTTTCTTTAAAATATCAATTGTATGAATTACTTTTTCGTATGCTTTCGGCACACGACGGATTTTTTCATGCATGGTCGCGCCGCCATCCATAGATATGCGAAATGTAATCTTGGGGTCAGCCACGAGAATATCATCCAGTTGTTTTTCGATATTATGGTGGAGAAATCCATTAGTAGTGATAAGAATTCTCGCCTTTGGGCAACTCTTTCGCACTGCCCTAACCACCTTGGCCATATCGGGTCGCAAGAATGGCTCGCCGCCGGTGAGATCAACCATTTCAAGAGAAGAGGGAAGTTTATCATACACCTCGAGCGGGGTAAAGTCCATGCCACGATTTTTCCAGATGTCACACATCACGCACCGCGCATTACACAAAAGTGTAACTGAAAGAAAGGCGCTGGTTGGAAATTTCGTAGTATTATTCATGTCTTTTTTATGGAGTGTAATACCTCATTATTACCCCATTTCCGTATGCACGCTCTTCTGACAATTTACTTTTCGTGACCAAGGCATTCACATCAACTTTTTCCCAAAACCTTTTATTACCTTCATATCCGACAAATGCAACTCGTTTGGTTGATGCGCCAAAAGAAAAAAATACGTCTGAATCATATTTTATTATTTTTTTGGAAGGGTTGTGATCAAAATAATACTCCGCAATGAATCGTATGTCACCATTACCAAATATGACAACGGGAATATTCCGCTGAATCATATCACCAACCATTCTATCAATATGCCACGTGTTGAAATAGTATGAATGGTTCGA
>Ga0155156_149_pt1 | contig 14270 bp, 15 predicted proteins | sample RifCSPhighO2_01_FD_106124 | JGI IMG/M metagenome (GOLD analysis project Ga0155156, IMG submission 106124) | Candidatus Roizmanbacteria bacterium RIFCSPHIGHO2_01_FULL_39_8
AGATTATTTTATTGGTTATCTCATATTTTTAGATGACAAATCTTTTTCAGATGCATTAGAGCGAGTTGGTTACAAGACATTAGCTGAATACGGCATACAATCAGAGATGTCGCTTGAGGAAAAAAGGCAAAAACTCGAACCGTACACCATTAGTATGGAAAAGGGCGGGAAAAGAGCCAAATTTGAAATGATGTTTAATAAAACTGATCAATATGCTGATGAAGCAATAGAAAGACTAAAAACAATTGCAGATTCTCTCAATCCTTAAAGATATATAATAAATAAATGAAAGTTCTCTATGATGCTAGGAAAATTGCCAAAGATCAAGTCGGAGTAGGAAATGTCGTCGAGAAAATTCTGCGGGAGTTACTCAATTATCAGGATCTGCAAATAGTCGCTTTCACCAGAAAAGGAACCACCTTGCTTCCCTCTGTTGGAACATCTCCCAATCTAACCGTTCATGAAACATCCGATGATACTCAATTCTTCGGACCAAAAAGGCTTTGGATTGAGCAAACGTATATTCCGAAACTTATCGATCGCTATCAGCCCGATATCCTTCACCTGACAAATGGCTTTAGTGTACCGCTCTTTCTCAATAAAAAGAATAAACGACTGAAAATTGTGTCAACTATTCACGATGTTATACCATTTACTCCCTATAAAGAGCTCATGAATGAAATGAATCAATTTCTTTTCACTAAGCTTTTTAGGTATTCGATACAAATGGCGGATAAGGTTGTTGCCGTATCCCAATTTACGGCGAACGATATTAAAACGTATTTTCCTAAGGTCAAGGATGTTGCGGTTATTTATAATGGCATTGATCCTTTCCCACAGATCACGGATGAAGCCAAGATGTGGAATGTAATCAAAGAAAAATATCAGATAAACGATGAATTTATCCTTTATATTGGAGGATTTGCTCCCAGAAAAAATGTCTTAAACCTTATTAAAGCCTATACGCTCTTTATTGAGAAAACCAATTCTCCACTGAACCTGGTACTCGCAGGTAAATTTTCCCGAAATAAAGATATCCAGGATAACATCCAAAACGTTTTAAAATTTATTCAGGGGCACCAACTTTCCCAAAGGGTTAAAATAGTAAAGTATCTCGAAATTCCTGAAAAAGTCCTACTTTTAAAAAAAGCTCGTATCTTCGTGTACCTTTCGCTCTATGAAGGATTCGGACTACCAGTGCTTGAGGCTCTGTCCGCCGGAACACCTACTCTCACGACTAAGAATAGCGTCATGGAAGAAGTAGCGCAAAAATATTCTCTTTACGCGGAAGTACAAAATAGTAATGATATTCTTGATAAAATGATTCTTATGTTGTCTAAATATGATTTCTATAAAAATCTTGCTTTTAGAGCTTCAAAAGAATTACTTCCTTCATACGACTGGAAAGCAGCGGGTAAAAAATATTACGAAATTTACAAAAACATTCTATGAAAATTGGACTTCTGGAACCATCTCTTTTAATGTCCAACCGCTATGCTGATAGGGTTTTTGCTCCAAAAGATCTATTTTTGCATTTAGCAGATGGACTCGTGAAGAAAGGGAATGAAGTCTACGCTTTTACCGCTTCAGATGTTAAAACAACTGCGAATATACTGCCTGGAAATAAGGAATTGGAAAAACAAGAATATCCTTCTGTTCGTGACGGATTAAAAAAAACTGACTTAATCAATGCGTTAACTCTGATAAGGAATCATTACGAATATGAGGTTGACGTAATAAGTAGAGCTTTTTATTATTCTAATTCAAACAATTTTGACGTTTTACACAGTCAGTCTAATGTTTTTACACACTATTTTGTAAAACTTTCTGGAATACCCGTAGTTTTTACCTTACATGATCCTGTTTTCCCACAAAACTCATTGGAATTTTCGATTTTAAAAATGTTTACCTCTCATAACTACATAGCAATATCAAACAAACAGGCTGAAATGTATAGAAAAATTATGAATATAAATCCTGTTGCGGTAATATATCACGGAATTAAATTAGATGATTTTGTTTTTTCCCAAACAAGCGAAAATTATATTTCCATGATCGGCAGATATATACCGGAAAAAGGATTTGAAGATGCGATCGCATCTTCAATAAAACAAAACGTTCAACTTAAAATTGCTTCAAGTCCTAATTATCAGAAAACTGACTATTATTTACAAAAAATTAAGCCGTTTCTAAATAAAAATATCATGGAATTAAATTTTCTGAAAGAAGATCAAAGGAATATCTTTCTCATGGAATCTAAGATTATGCTCATGCCTATCAAGTGGGAAGAACCCTTTGGCATGGTGATGATCGAAGCGATGGCGTGTGGGACTCCAGTCGTAGCCTATGCGAGAGGCTCTGTACCGGAAGTGATAAAAGATGGCGAAACGGGGTTGATTGTCAATCCATCAGAAGAGGACAAACGAGGTGACTGGATAATTAAAAAAACTGGGCTTGAAGGACTTTGTGAAGCGGTTGAGCGAATTTACTCCATGCCGGAAAACCAATATAGACAGATGCGTCAAAACTGCCGCGCTCATGTCGAGGAATATTTTACGGTTGAAGAAATGATTAATAATTATGAAAAAGCGTATCAAAAGATAATAGATAAACAATGATATATAAACATAAAATCGGGCTCGTTCATTACACATATCCGCCTGTTGTGGGTGGTGTCGAGCGAATTGTAGAGGACCAAGCAAAACTATTTTTACGACATGGCTATCGAACAACAGTGTTTGCCGGAGAGGGAGTAAATAGCGAAAATCAATTGTCACTTTCAATCATACCGGAATTTAGGTCGCTTGCTCTGTCTCACCCGGACCTCAAAGAAAAACTACTATCCGAGTCTTCTTTCCCTGCAGAGTTTTATCAGCTGAAAGATGCTATTTATGCCAAGATCGAAAAAGCTTTTGCCGATACAGATATTTTTATTATTCATAATATTCTTACCAATATTTTAAATCTTCCTCTTAATGCGGCACTCAAAAATTATATTGAAAATCACCCGGAAAAAAAATTTGTGGCGTGGACTCACGATATTGCTCTTGACGAACAGGGAAAAAAAGGAGTATTTCGAAATCCTGATGTAGCAAGTCTCATGTATCAACCTATCGATCATGTACGCTACATCGCAATATCAGAGTTTCTTAAACAAACTCTCACACGGGAAATTGCGTTTACTTTGGAAAGCATCCCCGTTATTTATAACGGTATCGACGTGAGCTCTTTTTTCAACTTTGACGATTTGACGCAAACTTTCTTCTCCAAACATAATCTATTAAATAGCGATCTTTTGATTCTTCTCCCAAGCAAAGTTATGAAACACAAAAATATCGATTACTGTATTAATGTGATAGCAGAATTAAAAAAAGATATTCCGTCGGTCAAAATGGTCATTACCGGTAAAAATTTCCCCCATGGAAAAGGAAAATATGTGAGCTATGTTAAATCAGTCTATGATCAAATTAAGCAACTTGGCTTAACAGACAACATTATTTTCTTATCTGACCAATTGGAAAAAACAAATGGACATTTTGCTTTTACTGTTGTTAAAAATCTATATCTTACTTCGGATATTGTTTTTTTCTTAAGCTCGTATGAAAATTTTGGCCTCCCTCTCATCGAAGCAGGACTATCTAAAACACCGATACTTTGCAGTAATCTAACTGTATTTAAAGAAATAGAAGATAAAAATATTTTTTTCGAAGATCTAGCAAAAGTTACCCCTTATCAAATGGCAAAAAAAACACTTCAGATCGTGAAAGAAAATCGACAAATAACGTATTTTAAAAAAATCAAAAAAAAATTTAACTACGACAATATATTTCTCGATCAGATTGTTCCTCTCATAAATACACTCTAAAAAAAAGAGCGGACTCTTTACTCGGTTACTTATTATTTTCTACTCGCAACTATATTTAAAGAACCAATCCGAGAAGAATTACTGCGAAGCTTACGATTCCGAAGAGTGCTCCATACGTGGTTACCCCAGCAGGTGGAATTTCGGTGATTTGGGCTATTTCGGTCACGCCTGGCGCTGGAGTATTGGTTGCCTGCACGAGTACGATCTCTGTTGGGGTTACACTTCCACCTGGTGCAGTACAACAAGCTGTTTGAGACGGATTAGATTTACACGCATTTTGAAATTCGGGCAGTGTGCAGTAGTTACTTCCATCATTGGCTTGGACACAAACGAGTCCCGACCGACAAGGATTGGTCGTGTTGTCACAGGACTTGGTACCACAGCCAACGGGAATCGGTGTTGCAGTCGGCGGTGTCGTGGGAGCTGGCGTCTGTGTCGGAACCGGAGTATTGGTTGGTTGACCAGGCGGAACAGTAGGTTGCGGTGTTGAAGTTGGTGTCGGGGTTGGAGTTCGAGTCGGGGTTGGTGTGCGTGTTGGCGTCGGAGTATTCGTTGCTCCGGGAGGAGGCGTTACGGTAGGAGTATTTGATACTGCAGGTTGCGTTGGCGTAGGACTAGCGGTGGGTACCTGACCCGTCGGAGTTGGAGTTGGAGTATTTGAGGGTTGTTGACCACAAGCAATTGAATTCCAATACAACCCACCTATGCCTGGTCTTGAGTCATCATTATTACAGGTATTATCCCATGCTCCATTTCTAAATACTGAAACCAGATTGACATCGACCTGAAATGAACCGCACTTTCCTTGTGGCTGCGTAGACGTTACGGTGACGGTTTTTTCTTCACCTGGCGCAAGCATGGTTTCATCCCAGCGTGGATCACGATGATTGTCCCATTTGTTATTTGCCGGATAATCTGGCCCATGAGGACAGGTATCCTGGTCGTTAAAAAGACATGCAAACCAGCCATTGGTGATGCGTACCCCTCTTTGTTGATCGGTTGTATTCTTAATTGTATAGGTTACTCTATATGTATCTGAGTCGTTGGCTGGAATCTTCCCCATTCCACTTGGATTGTCTGAAACGGTATTTCCCACAATAACTCCGCACTTGTCTATTTTGCCAAAGACATGTGCGGGAACCTCTCGTGTAATAGGTTTCCTTAAAAGAATAAGGGCCGAGGTAATTCCAATCCCAACGACAAGCACTCCTATCAATCCAAAGAGTACTTTGTTGGTAAGGACAAAGTGGAACTTTCTTTTTCCTTTTTTGTCAAAGGATAATGGGGTGAAATTCTTTGCTGTATCAACCATATTCGCTATATTCCATAATTGCAGATTTTTTGGGATAATGCAACTGGAAAATAGAATATTGAACATGTAACATGTAGCATGTAACACCAAAAACCCGTTTACTAAATGTTACATGTTTTATGTTTCGTGTTACATGATGTATGAAGTCGATCAAAGATATTCTTAAAAAATTCGATCCCTTGAAAGACAGATATATTTCGAGGGAATTCCAATCGTTTGGGGTTTTTTTATCGGAAAAACTCCGCGACGAAAGAAGAAAAAGTCTCTATATGAAGCTCGCAAAAACGATTCCCCGCGCGATGCTTGAGGAGGCGCTCCGCTTTGTGATCGATTCGAACGCTCGCAATAAAGCTGCACTTTTTATGTGGAAACTGAAGGGAATGAATGCCTTCAAGAGTTCAAAGATCAAAGATCAAAGATCAAAGACTAACTCGAAACTTAAATCTAATAAATCTGCTATTTAGTTTTGAGATTTGAACTTGGCTTTGCTATTTGCACTTTGATCTTTGATCTAACTAATCTTTTCCCAGATGAATTCATACGGCTTTAATGAAAAAGTTCTCCCTTCACAGGCAACCTGTACTTTATCTTTAGAAACATTATGTAAACAGAGTATCTGCTCCTTCGTTTCATCATTTGTCCGGAGAATCGCGAGTATTCGTTTATCGAGATCGAGTATTTCCTGTTTAGCATTAGGATGAAACGCCGAAAAATTTTTTCTTTTCTCAACGAGCTCCTTGACTCTATGAGATATAAGTGACTCTCTACTTCCGGGATTTTGTAACAGCTTTTCAAGTGCAATGAAATCAAAGTTCTTCCTATTTACTTCCCTTTTTACACCTGTTTTTTGGAAGTCAGTAATATCATTCTCCTCAGCAAAAAGTGAAAGGTAATAGAGTATTGGAATACCAGCCAAAGCAAAACTAATTGCAACTGAGGTGAGATATTTCCGAATACTCACTTCAAAGACTTCGTCCTGGTTATGTAATACTGACCACCAGGTGCTGTTAATCTCATAGACTGCTTTTTCTCCTGTAGGAAGTGTCTTTTCCGAAAGCATGGCTCCACGTTCTACCGCTTGCTTACATAAGAATTTTATTTCTTCCTCAGACAATATTTCCTTTACTCCCGCGGTGCCAATCCCGTCGTGGACTGCCAAAAAATTGAGAAATGTTGTACTTTTTGACGGAGTTTTCAATTGCTTTGCCCACGAGCTTAAACGGGTTACATCACTTGTATAAAACGAATATAAAACAAGCGGAGGCAAAGCAAAGTTGTAGACGATTTGAGATTCGTTTACTCCATCACCAAAGTAACTGATATTATTTTCATGAGAGGTACTTGTCTGGGTAAGAAGAAGGGCGGATGGACAGACTTCGTTGAGAATATCCCGAAATAACTGAACGATCGTATGAGCTTGAGGTCTGTTAAAACAATTAGTACCTATTTCTTTCCAAATAAAGCCGACTGCATCCAATCGTATAATCCTCACCCCTTTTTCTAACAATTGAAGTAATACTTTGACTATCGCAAGGAGAACCTCTGGGTTTTTATAATTGAGATCGGCTTGGTCGGTGGTTGTTTCGACACTGAATGTCGTCCAGACAAACTTTTCTTCATTGCTTGTTTGAAAAGGAGTAAGCAGTGGAGTTGCACGTGGTCTGTATACTTGTTTCAGGTACTCAGTAGGTATATGTTCTTTTTTATACGAGATAAAATAATCTTTGAATGCCTCATTTCCCTTAAGAAATTCCTGAAACCATTGGTGTTTTACTGATACATGATTCAAAACAAAATCAGCCATCAAACGGTATTTACTACTAATATTCAGGATATCTTGCCAGTTGCCGAATTCCTTTTTTACTTGGCTGTAATCGGTAATCGAGAATCCTCTGTCAGACGAATAAGGAAAAAAAGGGAGTATATGGACGCCATCAAGCATACCTCTGAGGTGTACTTCGAGGAACTTTAACAGTGTTTGAAGAGTTGCCGTATCTTTTTCTTGAAACGAATCGGGGTATGAAATAAAAAAAATATCCTTCTCATCCCATAAAGTTGTATTCTCATAAGATATTTTTGCTTTATATTCGTCGACGATTTTACTTAACCTTGATCCTACCAATGTAGCCTCTTGCGTACCATATAACAATGCAAGTTTTTGCAGTAGCGAATCCTTAATCATGTTATATTCTATCAAGAATCAAGCTTTTATATTTGAGTTTTTTTGGCCAAACCTGTTTGACCTACGAGGTCAAACAAAAATTGGCACAACAATCTAAATAACATATTTTGTAGCATATAATCCATTGACTACGTTTATTTTTATTGCAACGCTAAGATATGCAAGAAAAAAATGTTTTCGCAAAGGGTGAAATATTTCATGTATTTAATAAAAGCATTGCTAACTTCGGCATTTTTAAAGATTCAAATAACTCAATGAGATTTTATCGAGCTCTTTCTTATTACAATAGTTCATCGGTCAAAGTTAATTTAGGTACCTTTTTGAAAAAGAGTAGAGATTATCATCCTAAACTTCTGCTTCCCGAAAAGGATTCCCTTATCAAAATGATCTCATACATATTTATGTCTGACCACTATCATCTGCTTCTTAAAATTCTTAAAGAAAAGGTCTTTTCCAAATATATGAGCGATGTCGAAAATAGCTATAGTCGTTATTTTAATATTAAATTTGACCGAAAAGGACCTCTCTGGCAAGGTAGATTTAAAGCAGTACGGATAAAAACGAACGAACAATTACTACATGTCTCACGATACATTCATCTTAATTCTACAACCGCTTATCTTACTGAAAAGCCAGAGGAATGGATATTTTCTTCCTATAAGGAAATCATTTCAAATCCTATTTATCTACGGAAGATCTTAACCGAAATATCGTTTAGAACACCTACCTCATACAAAAAATTTGTTGAAGATAATATTGATTACCAAAGAAAGCTACGAGTGATTAAAAAATTAATAATCGATTAGTTACTGGAATATATTTTCACAACAACCTCCGTCTGACCTACGAGGTCAGATGTTGGACAATGCTAGATGCTAAAAATATCCATAGGCCCAATACGCGGTACTTACCATCCCTTTTTCTCGCAGCCACTCTTTTTTTATCGCAACCGATTCTTCATCCTCAAACCAAACAATGTGATAGTCGATACGATATACCCCTTGCTCGTCGGGAGTTTTCGCGGATATTATGTAGTTAATCTCTGTCTCGGAGGAGGTTTCGTCCCTTCTTACCAAGCAGTTTTCCAAATCGCACGGAAAGAATTGGGTATGTATTTCATTAAGACTTAAGGCTTTGGCAGGACGTATAGGTAACTTTCTCTCATCCACAAGCCAGTCATAACCAAACATACCAAAAACCACCGTTATTTTTTCTTTAGGAACAGAAGAAATGAAGTCTGAGATCATTCTTTGGAAATTATATTCTTGGCCTTTATTAGATCCAAATGGAAAATTTGGGCCGGGTTCTCCTCCACTTTTATGAAAGTCATACGCCATGATCATTATTTCATCAGAATTCTTGGCTAAAAAGGCTAGATCATATGGTCTTCCTCTATAAAATATATCGCCGTAGACCAGAACTGAAAATGGTATATAGTATTTTTTAGCACCGGAGTAAAATTGTTGTACGAATTTGTTTATATTGCCAGCTGTATCGGTCTTTAGGGAGCTCGATAATTCCAGATCCAAGACAATCCCATCGAAGGCATATTGTTTTGCGAGGTTCACTGTTTCCTCAATTATCGTATCCTGATTTTTTTCATTTTCCAGGACAGAATAAATTGCCTCCGTATTTAACATGCGAAGAGTTAAAAGTCTTTTTTTATCGTCGGGCACTGCACTCAAAAATGCTTCGATGCTTTGATAGCCCACCTCGTTTCTATCAACACCATTTGTGTTTGCAGAAACTCCGAAATAGATAATCCTGTCATATTGACTAAAATAGGTGTTTGGTGCTGACACATCCCAATAGGGAACAAAGATCGCAGAAGTTTCTTTTATAGGCGTATCTACACTGGGGGTTGGGATTTGAGTAGGAAAGATCGGCTTCGGTGAAACAGTTCGAGTTGGTTGTCTTTGCCTAAAAATCGCGGAACCCAGACTTATCAATAAAAAACAAATGATAAAAATTAAAATTTTTTTCATCTTCTTATTATATAACTTCACGGATACCATCTTGACCCGCCTAAACTTACCTCAAGACTATACTCTTCTCCGCCGATTCGGCGGGTCGACGTCTTGAGGAGCGTTTTACGGCGGGTCTGCGTCCCGACTTACGTCGGGACTTGACAAACTATTTTTTTTCCCCCATAATGAAAATTAACCGATTAATAGTGAGCGAAGTCGAACTATGAAAATAACTCTCTACACCATTTCTGATTGTGAATTCTCCAAACAAGAAAAAGATTATCTCACGTTACATAAGCTTCCCTATGAAGAAAAAGATTTGGAGAAAAATAAGGAGTATTTAACCGAAATGCTTGCGATCTCAAATAACTTTGCCGGGACTCCCGTCACCAAAATCGAAAAAGACGGTGGATTGAGCGTTATACTTAAGGGCTTTACAAAAGAAGAATTTGATAAAGAACTCGGACTTGCTCCAATTTCTGCACAGGTAGCTACTCCGCCCCCTGCAGCAAAACCCCAGGCTGTCGCTAATACGAATCAACCAACAACACCTCAACCTCCAAAACCTGTACCACAAGCACCGACCCCAACACCGACCCCTCCTCCTTCGCCGACTCCGATACCGCCTACAACTCCTACTATTCCACCGAGTCCCCCAGCCGCACCCCAAACTCCACCTGGAGCACCAGCCCAGGATCAACAACTAAAATCAATTCTGAGCGATTTACAGTCAATGTCAGGACCGACCGGATCGGGTCAACCTACGCAAGAACCAGCAACTCCTCCAACTAATGGTACTACGCCAAAACCTCCATCATCAACTTCTGGTCTTTAAGAAAGGTTAAATCAAAAAGAGCTGATTACTCTTCTTTTAGGGATAATTGAGCAAGGATAAGTCCGCTATTTGTGGTAAATTCTACTCTTTGTCCGACTTCGGGCATAATAAGATTCCCAGGAGACACTTCACTTTCAAAAGTGAGATCAAACATTACCCTCCCGTTTCCCGTGACAACTATATAATATAGTCTTTCCTCTCGTGCATTCATTGTGATTACTCCGCTCCTTCTTATTCGCTTAATTCCTAGTTTCCATTGAAATCCATTTTGATCTACTATTATCGGTTCGCCTGCATCATGTACGGCATGGACCGGCAGAACACAATGTTGCTCCTTTCGCGGAGCATACATAGATTCATTTAAGGTAACTTCTTGGTTTCCTTCCTTACGCCAGGCGGGAAAAGAGAACGCGGTAACAACTAAACCACTATTGTCTTCTGCGCCCAACCTATGAATTGTTGTCGGGTCAACACGGACAACATCACCTGCACGAACCGGTTCTTTAATTAAATCTCCGTCCTTCATCGAAGCAACTTCTCCAGCTCCTTGATGTGCTAACCATATTTCGGTTGCAATAGGATGCTTTTCAAAAGGAAATTTATAGCCAGGGCCAAGCGTAATAAGAGCGATACTCAATTCCTCCATTCCAGTTGAAACTCCGCGAAGCTCTCGCAGCATAACTTCTGCTCTTTTTGGATGAAGGGGAGTTTTTATAACTTCGGCTGGCATAAAAGTGAATAAAAATACAAACTATTGCAGGGCCAGGAGGAGTCGAACCTCCGTCTAGAGTTTTGGAGACTCCCATTCTACCACTGAACTATGGCCCTCTTTTGTCCTTCCAAAGCTTTATTAAGGCGAAGGAGGATGCCGTTTACCTACGCCCCTCATAAAAGTAAGTATATTTTATCAAAAAGCAAGGAGCTTAGTGATAAACATCCACACAAGAAAATAGAAGGGAAGAATTTGAGAAAGAGGCTTGACAATCCTTACATAGCTCTGCATCGATTCCTGCTGTTTTTTTTGGCTTTTCATCCGATACCAATGGAGATACATTGCTGCTGAAAAGATCGCTAGGAGGACCAAAAAAATTGACCAACTATAATTAAAGAATCGTAACATTACATATGAAGAAACGCTTCCAACGACTAAAAAAAACCCGAAAATGAGGCTGTTTTTCATCCCTAAAACAACGTGCGTACTTTTTAGTCCGGCTCTCACGTCTGCTTCATAATCAGCCAACTGGTAGGGAAAAACAACAGACCACAGCATCAAAGACAAAATCAAAGTAAAGACCAACGTATTACGAAGATTTCCGAGAGTTGAAATGGGCGCGAGAAAGGGAATGAATATTGCGCAGCTTATCTGTGCGAGTATGTCTAGTCCGAATCTTGCTTTTAAACGAACCGGTTTCAACGAATACATTATTCCAATAATCCATAAGAGTATCCCCCACCAAAAAAATCCAGCAAGATAAGAAAAGAGCAATCCTAAGATAGTGAATAAAAAAAATAAAAAACCGACTATCTTCATGTTTAGCCGGGTATTTTTTCCGATATGAACAGGATTCCAGCTATATTTATCGGTATCTTCCCTATCAACCAACTCATTCACCATGAAAACAACTATAGAAATACATATTGCCCCTAAAGCCCACCCTATAATCCACATTCCAGTCTGTCTCAAATAAAGTGAAGCCGCCAGAATGACTCCTATAAGCGGGATATGCTCATCCAAGCGAAGAAGCTTTATGTAGTTCATGGGTATGTGCTCCCGGGCAGAATTGAACTGCCATCAAAGGTTCCGCAAACCTTCATTCTATCCGTTGAACTACAGGAGCTCACACTATTTTACCATTTAACAAAATTACATTGCCACTTCGAACCGCGTAGGTTCGAATGTGGATTATAGTCCATTGATTTATCTTCAAAAAAGTAAATCATGAAAGTATGATGATAAGAAACAAATATCCTTCCAGTTCTATTTATCATCTCTGCAATAAGAGTATTGCCAACTTCAAGATATTCCGAGATGAAATATTTACATCCCGATTTATTACAACCTTAGATTATTACAACAGAAAAAAAATAAAAAGAAGTTTATCTGATTACTTAAAATCCAAAGAGTATATAGTTGAAAATCTTCTCTACCCCACAGATAGTCTCGTCAAATTTTTAGCCTATTGCATTATGCCTGACCATTATCATCTTCTTGTTAAAATAAATGCCGAAAATTCACTTTCTCGATATCTAAATAATGTAGAAAATAGTTTTACTCGTTTTTTTAACTTAAAAAATTACAGAAAAGGACCACTGTGGCAATCTAGATTTAAATCCGTGCTCATCGAGTCGAATGAGCAGTTGCTTCATGTGACTCGCTACATTCATTTGAATCCAACTTCAAGCAGATTAGTTACTACCCCAGAAGACTGGAATTTTTCTTCTTACCGAGACTACATTAACGGTAATCAATTTCTTAAAGAAATATTGGTCGAGGTATCGATAAAAAATCCTGTAATATATAAAAAATTTGTGGATGACCAAAGTGACTATCAAAAAAGGTTGAAATCTCTGAAGAAGTTATTATTAGATTGACAGTAAGGCCTATTCTAACCGCGTAGGTTCGAAGATGTCGAAGATGGCGCATGAACCTTATTCCTATCTATTCGCTAGTACAATTAGCTACAGAAATGACGACTAAAGAAAGATACAGGTGATCAACCGGATTTTCTAGATCTTTTAAGGAGTAGCACCACTTGCCAACACGGTCCATCCCGCTTGGATTGCCTCAGCAACTAATCTTGGACCTCTTAATTCTGTGTCAAACGCTAGATAGGCCATAGTCAGTGCTCCGAATATAGTGCCAATATGAGGATCTTTGATATAAATTTTTACCCCTTCGCTGGCCCCATCAATAAGACTCATGTCTCTTCGTAGTGCACCTTCTAGTGCTCAACCATGGCCGAAACAGGAATACCCACCGGTGCACCGATTACTTTAAAACCAAATTCTAATCCTTGCGCTCCAACTTTTACTACTTCTCCACTCGCAAGATTTGCCATATATAGAGTATTAATTTATAAAAAAGATTAAGTTAGCATTATTATATCGCGATATTTTATTGTTGCAGTGATCTACATCACAAAAAAAAGACTTTCTGAGATTCAGGAAGTCTTTTTAGTCTGAAATCAATTCTATTGCAGTTCGAATAGATTAAGTTGTAATGTAGATTATATAGGTAGCTACAGGAGAGACTGAAAAAACAGATTATTTACGTATGTATTACGGATTATCTTCTGTAGGAAAATCAACAATATTTGTTCCGGGTCTGCGACGACCTTGTTTTACTTCTCTGGCTGCGCCCGCTCTTCTTAAGCCCTCTTCTCCTTGATCATCCCTTCTATCATGAGGATCGGTTTCATGATGAGCTGACTGTCTTCTTAGATCACCTGCACCCTTTTCCAGTGCCTGTAAGGCGGCTAGTATTTTTTGCGTCTCAGCCTGAGTAAAATTTACTGTACCAGCTGTTTGAGAATCTTGTTCTTTAAGTAACTGTAATATTTGTGCCCTATTTCCTTTAAGAAATGTGGCAAATGATGTCACACCTCCTTGTAACTCCAGGGCTCCTCTCATGGTCTCATCTGAGGACGTAGTGATAATTTGACTATAGTTATCGTGTACTCCACCGAGTTCATGTTTCAATCTTTTAATCAGGCCGCTTTGTTGTGTTGCTATGTTTTCTAGATGAGTTGCATCTGCAACTGCGTCCGTAGCAATAGTTTCAAATCTTCCTGATTTGTTTGCAAAATAAAGCGCTACAGCACCAAGTACAACCGCCCCTCCCAATGCTCCCCCTAAAAGCCCCCAATATTCAACCGGGATACCTCCGTCAGATGTTGGTACAACTGCAGCAGGTGGTGCTGGAAATCTTGTCGGTGTAGATATTGGTGTCGAAACGGCCGATATCGGAGTCAGGTCTAATATAGCTGTTGCCGCAGGTGTTTCAGTAACTACAGGTTCTTCCCCAGACTCTAAAGGAGGAATTTGTGTTGCTCCACTTGGACCAGATCTTTGCGCAATAGCTGTCAATGTCTCCCGTGCTTGCTGATTAT